>Ga0181539_1000352_pt1 | contig 55729 bp, 48 predicted proteins | sample PEATcosm2014_Bin_46_FD_119767 | JGI IMG/M metagenome (GOLD analysis project Ga0181539, IMG submission 119767) | Peatland microbial communities from MTU Mesocosm Facility, Houghton, MI, USA - PEATcosm2014_Bin23_60_metaG | ecosystem: Environmental > Terrestrial > Soil > Wetlands > Peat | place...
GCCGATGCTGGGCCCTTCGATCTTCTTGCCCCCCATGGGAAAGGAGTAGTAAAAGGCATCCCCGGCAAATTCGGCTTCCCGCAGCACCGCGGCCACCACCTTGTCCAGGTTCCGGGGCCGCTGCACCGCCACCGCGGTATGGAATTGGGTCTGGGAGCGCATCAGGGGGACCTGGGGGATAGGGGTTGCCTCAGGATAGGTCTCCGGCTCGCCGGTGAAGGGCTCCACTGCCGCCAAGGCGGCCGGGGCTGGGTCTTGAGTGGCTTCCATGGGATTATCTCCTCTTGATCGAATATTTGCAGGTCCAAAAGTAGCCGCACCACTGGGGGCTGCAGATCCAGGCGCCGGGGTCGCAGGGGGGAAAGAGCCCGGTGTGGACCTGGGTCAGCATCAGGTGGATCCTCAGCAAGAGGTTGGCCCAATCCGCCGGCCCCCGGGTGGTGGGCAGACTCTGCAGTTTCGGCTCTTTGGTGTTTACCAGGATTTCTAGACTGATCTTCTGGGGCCAGGCCCCGGTCCGTTGGGCCACCAGGCCGGCATAGAAAGTAAGCTGCAGGGAATAGTCTGCCTCCTTGGGTCCCTTGCTCTTATCCGCGGTCTTTAAATCCGGGAGCCACTGGTCGGCCGTGAGCACGTCAATGGTCCCCTGGAGGGGCAAATCCAGGCCGGCATCCAGGGTCAGCTGCTCTTCCACCAGTAGAGGCAAAATGGCCGGGGCTAAGGTCTCCCGGTAGAGGGTGGTGAGCCGGACGGCGGCATCGAGACCCTTGGCCAGGAGGGTGTCTTTCTCGGCAATCTGGTCTTTGGGAATGAAGACCCCTTCGTCCTTAACCAGTCTGACATAGTGATCCCGGGCCGCGTCCTGGAGGTCGCCTAGGGGCAGATCTGCCTGGGTGTGGAGTTTCTGTTCATGGTTGAGCTGGGCGGCCTTGTGGGTGGCGGAGCCGCGCCGGGCGGCAATCCCGGGAGGGATGATTTCACCCCGGAGGTAGCGGCGCTCGAATTGGTGGGGGCAGCGTAAGAACATGCCCAGCATGGATTGGGTGATCGCTTCCATCTCATTCCTCCCGATTATCAACAAATCCGATTGCCAACCGTCACTCCATCGATCTAATGAACGCTCCCCCAAAATGACTAAATTTTCTAGGGAGCACCAGGGCTATCATTTGTCATCTTTTCCATTGACCATTTTTGGTCGCTATCTTAATATGCAGTTCTAAGGGTGATATATAACGGTTAAAGCTATATTTGTCAAGAAAAAAATAGATAAATGCGATCTTTTAGTCTCCCGTAGGTTTCTAATGAGGCTTAGAGTAAAATGACCGACGTTGAAAACCAGTTTAATCAACGCTTTAAAAGACTTAAGGAAGCATTTGGGGTAATAACGGATATAGATTTGGCCAGAGCTTTGGGCATAAAACAGTCTTCGGTTGCCTCTGCTCGTGAAAGAAATTCTATTCCTTCTAAGTGGATAATAGAAATTTCAGATAAGCACGGAATTTCCTCAGATTGGCTTTTATATGGCGAAAGCCCTAAATACCGCAGCCAGGCCCGCCAAATTTCACCTCAATCAAGCCCTGCAGTCTCAGCTCTCGACCTGGACCTTATTAAAGAAATTGTAGCGATTGTGGAGGAAACCCTCGAAAAGGAGGATTTCCATCTGCCCCCCAAGAAAAAGGCGGAACTCATCGGCCTGCTCTATGAGGAATTTGCCGAAGAAGAGGAAAGAAAGGAAATTCCGAGGGGGAAAATTCTCCGGTTCGCCCGGGCCCTGGTTGCTTAAAAAGGGGGGAGATGAGCGAGCGGAAGGCAGAGATCATCAATTCGCCCCGCACCGGCGCAGCCCCCGGGCCTGCCCCGCCCCACATAGTTTTTCCGGCCCAAGACTAAAACCCCCGGTGGGACTTCTGCCCCCCCGTCTTAATAAGACCCGTGGGGAAATTTTTTAAAATTTCATTCCCCGAAAAATCGGAAGTATCCCCCCATGATGGGACCCACAGCAAAATTTTATAATCAAAATTTGGCCGGGTGGCGAGGCCCTATGATTTAAGCATCTTATAGGCAGCCCTGACCCCTTTCCTTTGGAAGTCACCTTTTGCGGGCCGTGGGGGCTGTGAGTGGCCTCAGCCCTGTATATTTATCTCTCTGGTGGGAGGACTGAGGAGGCTCATGGGGGTGCCGGTGCTCTCGTGGGAGCAAGAGCGGCCAGGAGAAGGGCGACTTTACCTTCCAGTGCTGGCCTGTGGTTCTTAAGGTCCACCGCATTGAGGGATCCGGGTTCTGAGGGGCAGGTTGGCTGACAAATTCTTCGAAATTTATGCTATCATCGCGGGCGTCAGGCAATTCGGCTAAAAAAGAGGAAACTTGTCTTTCGACTGCGGTGGCCAAGGCTGCGGTATAAGCTCGGCTAAATGAGTCAGCGGCCAAGGAGTCGCGGAAGCTCGGGGTAGGGGAGAAAAATTGTTCTTATTCAAGAAAGTTGTGGCCCCTTGGTTTTTACCCTTGCCCCTGTGCCTGGGGCTGCTGTTCATCGGCCTGGGACTCCTGTGGTTCACCAGGAGGCAGAGGAGCGGCAAGATTCTGGTGAGCGCCGGGGCCGGATTGCTCCTGGTCTTAAGTTACTCCGCCTTCCCGGATATGGCGTTACGACCGCTGGAACTGAAGTATCCGCCGGTGGCGGACTTGGATGCCGGCTCCGGGGGGCCGAAGGATGCCCGTTTGTTAGGGGCGGGAAGCTATATCGTGGTTCTGGGCGGAGGCGTTAGCAGAGATGCAACCCTTCCCGTTACTTCCCAAATCGGGTCCGAATCCCTGTCCCGCCTCCTGGAAGGGGTCAGGCTGTATAGGGCCGAGCCGGGCCGCAAGCTCATTTTATCGGGCGCCCCGGCGTTTAGCCCGATCTCCGAGTCTCAGGTCATGAGCCGGGTGGCCCTGATTATGGGGGTGAACCCCCGGGACATCCTTCGGGAATCCGTTTCCCGGGACACTGAGGAGCAGGCCCGCCTCCTTAAACCCTTGGTGGGCCGGGAAAGATTTTTTCTGGTGACCTCGGCTGCCCATATGTCCCGGGCCATGGCCCTATTCCGCTGGCAGGGCCTGGAGCCGGTGGCCGCGCCCGTGGGCCTGCCGGCACAGCAGACGGCCCAATGGTCTCCTGAGGATTTCTTTCCCAGCAGCCACTCCCTGCACCGGACGGAAATTGCCCTGCACGAGTATCTGGGCCTGGCCTGGGCTAGGTTGCGAGGATTCATTTAGGACTGGCTATCAAAATTCAGAATTGTGGTCAATTTTGGGGAGACAGGTCACCGGCCAGGGTGAAATTGTTGGCTATACCGGTCTCTCGCCTCTCGCAGTATGATTTTGGTTTTCAGATAATCCCGAAACCAGAGGACCAACGTGGTGATCAGGGTGGCAGCGGCAAACAAGGCGATGGTCCAGAGGACCCCCGAGTCGAGATATAGGCTATCCATGTTTCTGACCCCCTTTGACATTTCTCCTCAATGATGGGCGCCCGTAGAGGTATCAAGAAAAGTGCCAATTGTGTGCCGATTATCTTAAATTAGATAAAATGTGTGATATTAGACAGATAGATTAAAAGGCAGGCAGTCTTGAACTAAATAATTACAATTTTTTTTTGGAATTTATTCTTTTATGAGAAGAATTTCTTATTGGAGAATAATCCGGGAAAATCCCCCAAAGTGTCTGTTCTTGAAGCCGAAATCTTTCGTCGGCGGCATGGTATCACAAATTTTACCATAGGAACTTTTTAAGCGGGGTAACTCATTAGCTTGGTTTTACAATCTATGGAATTTTACTTTCTATAAGACAATTGCTGGTATTGAGGAATTTAATGCAGAAATTGAAAAGAATATGCAAGAACTCCATAGAATGTTTACTGATTATAAGATTTCTGTAATTCGTATTCGTGGAGTTGAAGTAAATGAGGTTTTGAAATATTTGAACGTATTAACCAGGAAGGGAAAAGGCACGACCCAGTGGATATTATTCTTGCAAAAACATAGCATAATCCTAAGCCAGAGATTAATGATCCTGGCTTTTACTTACGTGATAACTTAAATGGACTTAGAAATATATTAGTAGAAAGTAGAACTAGATGCAAGGATATCGATGATTTGTTGCTAATTCAAATGGCTGCAATATGTTTGAGAAAAGAGTATACGGGTACACGGAATCCTTTCGGCATCACACCTCCTGCCCCCAACGGCAGTGTCCCATGACTCACCCCCCAGAAGTTTTCGGCCACCGCTTTCAGCTTTAAATCGAAGGACTAACTACTCCTCCACCACCTCCTCCGCCACCGCCGGGGAAAGTGGGCCCTAATCCTGCCGGTATAGCTGCCGGCTCCGGATAGGCGAATGCACCAGCATTCTCATACCCCAGGCCTGCTAGGCAATCCCTCACCTGCTGCAGGTTGCCCCCCGCAGCCATCATGGCGTTGGCAACCGTCTTCAGGTCAATGCCAGCATCCGCCGCACATTTCATCAGGATACATGGGGCGCATTTATCAGCAAACTTTGGATCAGCCGAGCATTTATTGTTCAAGGCTTTGAAAATCAGCGACAGGTCAAGCTTTTGGGCAATGGCTGCCTTTACCAAAGCGGAAGGATCTACTCCCGCATCCAATGCCTGCCCCAGGATGGCATCGATGCTCATGCCCGCCGCCAATCCGTTGGAAATTACCTGCATCAAAGGCAGCCCCGCAGTGATGTCCCCCGGCACGGTAGCGTGACCGGGTGAATTTGCCAGTCCTCCCAGCATCAAGATTATTGCTACCATGACTGCGGCCTTAGCCAGCTTACCCATAATGACCTCCCGGTAAAAGGTGGGCTTCCGACCCAATCCAATTACTCTGCTTTTATTTTTTTATGCGAGTCCCGCCTAACCCCGCCGACAATTAATTGCAAGTTAAATTATACCCCCCCTAAAAAAAATTATGCGACTCACCCTGGCTGCCCCAATCAAAAATGGTTTTAAGGATACCTTTCCCCGAATATAAACCGGGAAAGTTTCCCTATTTTTGATTAGGATTGTCTTTGGAGGGCAGGATAGCACAAACTCGGCAGAAAAAATATATATATTTTCGCAAAAATTGGGGCCTGACGATCTGATATCGATTCGAGTAGCAAATTTAAACTTAACTCATGGAACCGGGATAGAAGTCGCTCATGAGCCCTTGGCTCACCGTAAATCATGAAAATATAGCGCCATTGCCCGCGGCGGCGCGGGAACCGGCTGCCAGAGGGTGGGTATCCCACATACTCAGGAACTTTTCCAAGCAGATATCAGGCTTGGTAAATATGCACGCCTGATTGATTTCCGAAGGCATTGCGGGTGTCCACGATGAGGCGCGCCTGGGAGGTGATCCAGGCGTACTCATAGTCGGAGTGGTCCGTCACTAGCAGAACCAGGTCGGCCTCCTGACGCGTCTCGGCGGTAAGGGGCGTGGAGTCCATGTCAAAACCAGGATAGTGGCGCATCCCGGTGCAGCGGAGGATGTGGGGATCGCTATAGCTAATAATAGCCCCCTCCTTGTCTAATGGTTGGATAATCTTTAAGGCCGGCGATTCCCGGTTGTCGTCCACATCTTTTTTGTAGGCAATGCCCAACACCAGGATTTGGGCCCCTTACGGTAAGGCCCCACAGTGCCTTGGGTTATAGGCCACCCCCACCAGAAGCTATCCAAGTGATGCCAGAGATCCTGGCTACACTATGCTCCGCCGGGATTTCTGGCTTGACTTAACCCCCATCCTAACCTAAAACTTGGTAAAACTACTGGGGGTAGGTCAGGAGAACTTTGGATTGATTTTTTCCCCAGTTAAGATAAGGTAATTAGCCAGAAAAAAGCGGAGTTCACCATGGATAACTTGATTTGCCCAAACTGTCACACCAAAAGCCTGAAGCAGAGTTCTGCCCGGGGAGCCGTAGAAAAATTCAAAAAGAATCTTGGCTGGCGTGCTTACCGTTGCCGAAACCCGGAGTGCAAATGGCGTGGTCTGATTAAAGTGGAATCCGGGAAACATAATTTCGAGCGATTCCTAACCAGGAATAGCGGACAGATTTTGCTAATTATCGGGGTGGCGGTCTTCTCTTTTATTGCTATCGAGATAGTGCTTTTTTCACAAAAATGAGCTTGACTTGCCATCTATGATAGAATTCGGCTCCAAGCATAGGAATTTTGGGGGAATGCTCTCCGGGTAAAGAGGCCCCCAAACCATTTTTTTCGAGAGCCCAGGCATTGGCAAAAAATTGGGGTTCGGCAAGTCGACCGTATCCAAATTTGAATCAGGCAAGATGATTCCTGATATGGAAACTATCCAACGGTATGCTGAGATTGGGGAGACTGATATAGAGCGATTCTTGCATGGCCATGGGTCACCCCACCTCCCGAACCAACCCTGGGAAAATCCACTGCTGGCCGCCCCCCCTTTGACGTGGCCCTCCTGGCCGAGGTGCTGACAGAAATAAAGAAGGTAATCAGCCACCGGGTTAAATCTCCATCATATTCTCGGGTGTAGTCCTTTTCATCAAAGGGCAGGTTATGATAGCGTTTACTTAAAAAAGTATGTATATTTTAGGAATTAATTTGAGTCATGATCGGAGCGCCTGTTTGCTCAAGGACGGCAAGATCTTGTTTGCTATTGCCGAAGAGAGGCTGGACGGAGTCAAGAAATCAACATTATACTTCCCGGTACGCAAGAAAGGACAAAATGCAAGAATACCGCCCATGCGCTCCATCAGTTACTGCCTTAATGCAGCCGATATCGGTCTGGATGATGTGGATTTAATTGTAGCCGATAATCCCGTTGAACCTGTCAACATAGAAAGCCTTAAATTTCTCTTGCCGATTAAAGATAAATCCAAAATAAAATCCCTGCCCCACCCCTCACATCATCTGGCCCATGCCTATAGTTCTTACTTTTGCTCTCCTTTTAGTGAAAGTGCCATCTTAGTTGCTGATGTGTTCGGCAGTTATACCTCGAACGGAACCGAGGCAGAAAGCGGTTTCTACGCCGAAGGCACTATAATAGAACCAATATTAAAAACTTATCAGAAGTTATTCTCGGCGAAAAAACCGCAGGTGGAAGCTTATTATTCCCTCACTTATATTTATAATTTCATCTCTCTTGCATTAGGTTTTTCAATGGGAAAATACAATCCGTCAATGGGGGAAGTTGTTACGGAGGCGGGTAAAACAATGGGGTTAGCCCCCTACGGGAAGCCCGTGAGAGATTGGCCGGATATCGTTGAGATTATTAATAACAAGATAGGCACTAGTCGCTTTGTGCAACTTGCATTAGACAATAAGATTGCCAAGATCAGAAAAGGGTTATTGGTTCCAATCGTGAAACCCAAGCATGATAAGTTAAATCAATTTCACAAAAATCTGGCCCACAAAGCACAGGAAGAACTGGAAAAGGGCATGATCTACCTTGGAAATAGGCTGTTTGAAATGACGGGATCAGAGAATCTCTGCATAGCCGGAGGTGGCGGCCTGAATTCGATTACGAACAAGAAGATATTAGACCATAGCCCATTTAAGCATATTTTCATTCAGCCGGCCGCAACGGATGATGGGATCGCCATCGGCTGCGCCTTGTATGGCTGGCATACATTAGCCGATGGAAAAAATAGATTTCCTTTGAAGAATGTTTATCTTGGGAGGAAATACCCGCAAGAAGAAATTCGGGCCTCCTTGCGCAGGCATAAAATATTAAAAAGGGCCTTGACCAGAAACGAACTCATCTGCAGAACCGCTCAGTATATTGCCGCCGGCAAGATCGTCGGCTGGTTTCAAGGAGGTTCGGAATTCGGCCCCAGGGCCTTGGGTCACAGGAGCATTCTGGCTGATCCCAGGCGGCCCGAGATGAAGGACTTGGTAACTAAAAAGGTAAAACACCGCGAGAGTTTTCGCCCCTATGCTCCAAGCATTCTCTTGGAATGTACCGCCGAATTCTTTGATCTTTCTTGCCCAAGTCCTTTTATGTTGCTGGTTTCGAAAGTAAAAGAGGATAAAGGCCGAGAGATACCTGCGGTCATTCATGTGGACGGCACCGCCAGGGTGCAGACCGTGACCAGGGCTGATAATGAACTTTATTATGAGTTGATAAAAGAATTTTATCAACTGACCAGTGTGCCGGTCATATTAAATACTTCATTTAACATCCGAGGGATGCCGATTGTGGAAACACCTGATGATGCGATCGAGCTTTTTTTCAGTACCGGAATGGATGTATTAGTTTTGGGGAATTATCTATTCCATAAAGATGGTCAAGAAGAAATGAGGGGATTGGTTTCCTATTATGAAGAAAACAAAAAGAAGGATAAGGCCTTGGCCGTTTCTCAGAAAGCATTAAAGAAATTTCCGGATGACGGCCGTTTTTATCTCTTCTTGGCGAAGTATCATTTCGGAAAAAAAAATTACCGGGAAGCCATTAAGGCTGCCTTTAAGACCTTAGAACTAAATGGTCGGGAAGATGATGTCAATGTCCACGAGATTATTGGGAGAAGCTTCGAGAATACCAATGAATTTGCGAAGGCTATTCCTGAACTGAAAAAAGCAGAAAGAATGAGTCCGGAAGACGAGAAGATCAATTTTTCTCTCTACCGATGTTATAAAAATACAAATCACATCCGGCTCATGAATCAAGAACTTGAAAAAGGTTGGCAGAAATTAAAACGCAAAAGGAAAGGGTTTTGAAAGGGTGGGTAAAATTACTTACAAAGGCTGAGGTCGGTGGCTAAGACGCGGCAGAATGGAAGGAACTGGGGGCCTGATTAACTTTTATGGAGATGCTTGTAATGCTCCCCTAAAGTCGAGACATTTTTAAGGCCATTTTTGTGTAGTATCAAGCGGCTTTCCCCAGATCCTCTTCCTGGTAAAGATGCTCATATTCCATGGGGCTTTTATAGCCCAGAGCCGAATGCAGGTAGCGCTTGTTATAAAAGTCAATCCAAACTGAGAGCTTATCCTGGGCTTCATCCAGGCCGGCAAACTCCTCCAGCCATAGCAGTTCTTCCTTGAGGGTCCGCATAAATCGCTCTTTTATCGAAGAGGTACTACCGGGTAGAGCGCCTCTTGCATGGCCATGGGTCACCGCAGCCCTGGAACCAAAAATCGGAAAATCCATTGCTGGCGCCCCCCCTTTGATGTGGCCCTCCTGGCCGAGGTTCTGACAGAAATAAAGAAGGTAATCAGCCACAGGCGCCTACCCAAATATTTTCCTGTTGTGGAGCTTAAGGGGCCCAACCCAGCACCGATTGGCGAAGCGACATCCCAGGCGGGAGAAGGCCCGGGTTGAATCTTTTTCCCAGTTAAGATAAGATGGAGAGCCAGTAAATAAGGTGGAGTTCACCGTGGTTAAATTAAATTGCCCAAACTGTCACACCAATAGCCCCCTTGCCGGGGACATGGAAGAATGATATCATCAGGGAAAATCTAGACATCCCTTTCCCTGCCCCCATAATAAAGAGAATATTCTTGGCCTTACAGGTGAGCAACCACCACGATAATCTACCTCGCCGCTCTTTAAGGCAACTTCCCCGTTTGCCCCTGGAAGGGAACCTTGATCTTACCTACCGCTGCAACAACAACTGCCGCCATTGCTGGCTGAGAATTCCTGCCCGGGCCCCGGAGAAAAAGGACGAGCTCTCCTTTGAGGAAGTCAAGCGGATTGCCGCTGAGGCGCGGAAGATGGGCTGTCAGAAATGGAAGATCTCCGGTGGTGAGCCTATGCTGCGGCCGGATTTTGCCGAGATCTTCGATTTCCTGACCGCCAAGGCGGTCTCCTATAGCCTAAACACCAACGGCACCTTGATTACACCGGAGATCGCCCGCCTCTTGCGGCGCAAAGGGAGCAAGATGGTGGCCCTTTATGGGGCTACGGCCGAGGTCCACGACCATATTACCCGCCATCCCGGCTCTTTCCAGGCTACCATGCAGGGCTTTGCTTACCTCAAGGAGGCCGGCGCCGGCTTCACCGTACAGCTCATCCCCATGCGGGACAATTGCCATCAATTTGAGGACATGGTTAATCTGGCTTTATCCCTCAGTCCCCATTATCGCATCGGCGCCCCCTGGCTTTATTTGTCGGCCTGCGGTTCGGCTCGTCGCAACGCCGAGATCGCCCGGCAGCGGCTCGATCCGCAAAAAGTCATTGAGTTTGATCAGCCCGACCTGTCTTTTGAAGAGTGGCTGGAACATCAAGGGAAAGCAGAGTGCCACAAGGCCGCGGGCAATGATTTGCCCTTCGCCAGGTGCATCGCCGGTCGTCGAGATTTTCATATCGATCCCTACGGCCGGATGACGTTCTGCTCGTTCATCGCAGACCCTGCCTTGCGTTATGACCTGCGTAGGGGCACTTTCCCGGAGGCCTGGGAGGTCTTTATTCCCTCCCTGGCCGATCGGGTACAGGGGGGAGCAGAGTACTGGGAAAATTGTGCCATTTGCGACCTTCGGCCCGATTGCCGCTGGTGTGATGTGTTCGGCTATCTGGAGCATGGCCGCCATGGCGCCAGGGTGGACTACCTGTGCCAGGTGGCCCGGGAAAACCGGGCTTTTAAAGAAAACTGGCAGCGCCGCCACCGCCGCTACTATGAGATCGGGGGAATCACCGTCCAAGTGGAGGCGGACCTGCCCATCACCGATGAGACCTTTGCGCCCAAATTCCGAAAGTTCCAGGTGGAAGGTCCCGGCGACGATCTTATTTACATCCGCCACCGCTTCAGTCTGCCTGACCTCGATAGGAAAGTCCTGGGCCATGAAGTCAGGCCGGGAATCCCTTGGGCGATTTACCGCAAGGGGAACTCTTGGATTTATTTGGGAACCGCACCTGAGGATGGTGACCCCAACCCACACCCTGTAGCAGTGTTCAACATTGGGCACACCCGGGGAACAATTTACCACAAGAATGAATCTCTTTTCCGCCGAGGCAATTGCCATTCGTTATCTTTACTTGGAACAGACCAAATCGTGATAGCCCCGGTCCTGGCCGACCGGCAGGGTTGCTTCTTTCACTCGAGTGCCGCAGTAATCAATGGCCGGGGTCTGCTTTTCGTCGGTCACTCCGAGGCCGGAAAATCCACTACAGTGAAGATGCTTCAGGATAAAGCCGAAATTCTCTGCGACGACCGCAACATTGTCCGCCGCTGGCCTGAAGGGTGGCGGGTCCACGGCACCTGGAGCCACGGTGAGGTCCCTCAAGTGTCCTCAGCCTCAGCGCCCCTGGGCGCCATCTTCTTTCTCCATAAGTCCGATAGAAACCGCCTCGCACCTGTGGAGAATCACCTGCAGATATTGGGCCGGCTGTTTGCCTGTTTGATCAGACCCCTGGTTACTGCGCATTGGTGGGAAAAGATGCTGGATCTCCTTGATATACTGGCCCGGGAGATTCCCTGCTACCAAATGGAATTTGACCAGAGCGGTGGTATTGTCGGCGAACTGGAGGAACTGGTTTCCAGGGCCCGGATGCCATGAGCAAGGCGACTCCCTCTTATGTAGCCAAGGTCAGCGCCGCCCGCCATCGCCTGTGGCCGGGGCGGGCTCCGCTTCTCGGGCAGCTGGACCTGGAGTTGACCGAACGCTGCAACAATGACTGTATCCATTGCTGCATCAACCTCCAGGAAAACGATTCTGCGGCCAAAAAGTGGGAACTGGCAACTGATGAAATCACAGCCATCCTTAGGGAAGCCGCCTCCCTAGGCGTATTGTCGGCGCGCTTTACCGGCGGCGAGCCTTTGCTGCGGGAAGATTTCCAAGACCTCTATATCTTTGCCCGGCGCCTGGGCCTCAAGGTGATGCTGTTCACCAACGCCCGCCTGATCACCCCGGACCTGGCCAGGCTTTTTGCCCGAATTCCGCCCCTGGAAAAGATCGAGGTCACCGTTTACGGCATGAGGCGGGAGTCTTACGAAGCCGTATCCAGGGTACCGGGGTCTTTCGACGAGTTTCGCCGCGGGGTCGGGCTGCTCCTAAACAAGAAGGTTCCTTTTGTGGTCAAGGGGGCGGTGCTGCCGCCCAACTGGAAGGAGATGGAGGAATTTGAAACCTGGGCGATTACCATTCCCGCCATGGATACCCCACCCACCTACGCCATGTTCTTTGACCTGCGGGGTCGCCGGGATTCTACCGCCAAAAACCGTCTTATCCGAAGGCTCCGAGTGACCCCTGAGGATGGGGTTATTCTGCTCAGAAGACGGGGCCGGGCCTATCTTCAGGAGATGCGGCAGTTTTGCGGCAAGTTCATGGGGCCGCCCGGGGATCTATTATTCTCCTGCGGCGCCGGCCACGGCGCCTGTGTGGATGCTTACGGCATGGTGCAGCCCTGCCTTCTCATGCGCCACCCAGATATGGTTTATGATCTGAAAAAGGGCTCTCTTAAGGATGCCCTCACAAACTTTTTCCCCCGACTGCGGGAGGAGACCAGGGCTGCCAACCCGGATTACCTGGCCCGCTGCGCCCGCTGTTTTTTGAAGGGTCTCTGCGAGCAGTGCCCGGCTAAATCCTGGGCCGAACACGGCGCCCTGGACACCCCGGTGGAGTACTTCTGCCGGGTGGCCCACGCCCAGGCCCGGGACCTGGGGCTGTTGCGGGATGGTGAGCGCGCCTGGGAAGTAAATGGCTGGAAAGAGAGGATTCTCAGATATGACAATTAGTCTTGATGCAGTGTATGCGGTCTCCGACGACGTGGTGGCCCGGGAGATCGAAGGCGAGATCATCATCGTGCCCCTGGTGGCCGGCATCGGCGACCTGGAGGATGAACTCTTTACTTTGAACGAAACCGGCAGGGCTATCTGGGACAAGCTGGATGGGCGCCGCAGCCTGAACGAGATTATTAAAGAGCTTTCTGCCGAATACCAGGCCCCCCCCGGAGAACTCGAAGCCGACGTCCTGGGCCTGGTCTCTGAGTTGGCCCGCCGGAGGATGCTGGTTGCCGTCTAACCTGGCAAAGCCTTACCTTTCTAATGTGCCCGGGGGAGTGCTTTCCCTTTCCGGCTTGGCCCTGCAAGAATTCCTGCGGGCGGTCTTGGCCAAGGGAGCATCCTTCAGGTTCAAAGCCCGGGGGTTAAGCATGCTGCCCTTTATTCAGGACGGCGATGTGTTGACCGTTGCGCCCAGCCCCGCAAGGAGGCCGCGGCCCGGCGACGTGGCAGCCTTTTGCCACCCGGAAACCCGGAAGCTGGTGGTGCACCGGGTGCTGGCACGGCGGAACGGCGGTTATCTGCTCCGGGGAGATAATGCCCCGGAATCAGATGGACTGATATCTTTTCAAGACGTGCTGGGGCGGGTGACCAGGGTCGAGCGGGATGGCCGCGAGGTTAGGCTCGCGCTGGGGTTGGAGCGGCGTCTCATCGCCTTCCTGTCCCGGCACAATCTTCTGCAGCCTTTAATTTTCAGGGCCAGCCGGATGCTGCGGCCGCTGAAACGAAGATGCCCGGTGTGAGCCAGACTTTTGTGTCCTCCGAGTCCCTGCCCAATCTTCCCCTCTGGGACAAGATGAAGGATAGGCGGGTGCCCCTCTCCTTTGACCTGGAGGTCACGGCCCGCTGTAACAACGACTGCCGCCACTGTTACATCAACCTGCCCGCGGGAGACCGGGAGGCCCGGCAGAAAGAGCTTACCCCGGAGGAGATCCTGAGAATTGCCCGGGACGCCGCGTCTCTGGGGGCGCTGTGGTGCCTCCTCACCGGCGGGGAGCCTTTGCTACGGGAGGATTTTTTCGAGATTTACCTGGGTTTGAAGCGGTTGGGGCTCCTAATATCGGTGTTCACCAATGCCTGCCTGGTCACTCCACGTCATGTGGAACTTTTCCGGAAATATCCCCCCCGTGATCTGGAGGTCACGGTCTATGGCGCTACCCGGGAAACTTATGAAGCCGTGACCCGGAAGGCGGGGTCCTTTGCCGCCTTTCAGCGGGGGCTCAACCTGCTGCTGGCGGGCGGCCTCAAGGTGCGCCTCAAGGCCATGGCCCTCCGGGCTAATGTCCATGAACTTCCGGAGATCGCCCGCTTCTGCCGGGCCCGCACCAGGGACTACTTCCGCTTCGATCCGCTGTTGCACCTGCGCTTCGACGGCAATCCCCTACGCAACGAGGAAATCCGGGCCCAGCGCCTCTCCCCCGAGGAGATCGCCACCATCGAGCAGGCCGACCCGGAGCGCTTCGCCGCTTTGCAGAAAAAATGTGCGCAATTAATTGCCGGGGAGCGCTGTACCGAAGGCTGCGACCACCTCTTCCACTGCGGCGCCGGTCAGGGCAGCTTCAGCGTGAGCTACCGCGGCCTCTTCCGGCTCTGCTCCTCGCTCTGGCATCCGGATTGCATTTATGATCTGCGCCGGGGCAACTTGCGGGAGGCCTGGGATAGGCTGGCGCCCCAGGTGCGGGAGATACGCTCCCAGGACCGGGAATTCCTGCAAAAGTGCCGGCGCTGCCCCCTCATCAACCTCTGCCTCTGGTGCCCGGCCCATGCCCACCTGGAGACTGGCCGCCTGGACGCCTGGGTGGGGTACTTCTGCCGGGTGGCCCAGGCGCGGGTCTTGAGCTTTGATCAAAAATTAATATGGGGAAATTTTGATTGACTTAAGAAGAGACATTCTTTTATAATTTCCATAAAATTATCCTCATCTTTGGCGTAATAAAAATTTTCGGGATAGAGCATTAGGGTAAATTAAATGGAGGAGTGATCATGAAGACGTGGAGCAAACCTCAATTGATCGTGCTGGCTAGAGGGACCATAGGAGAAAGCGTTTTGGGCCATTGCAAAGGCACGAAGGCTTCAAGCGCAACTACTTATGACACCTGTGGTTCTGGAACAGCCTCCTGGAATTGCACAGCATGCTCCGCTAATAGTACAAGTTAAGGGTCCGGTCAGGCCTTACCGCAAGGCTAGAACCCGGCCATTATTGAAATAGCAGGCACGAATGCCCTCCACGGAACAGGGTTTAGACAAGATGAACCTTGAGGTTTGATTGTCTGCACCTGGATTCCGAAGTCGTATACAACAAAGAACTCAAGCCGGCGCTGGCGCGAGTAGCAGATTGGGATTACCTTCTGGTCGCTCTCGACGTTCTTGTCTTTTAAGTCCTTAACCGGAAAAGTCCACTGAAATGAAGGCGCTGTTCCCCAGTCTGCTTCTGGCGGGCCAGGCCGCCGGCCCGCAGGAACCGCGGGCGGCCTGGGCTTCATCTGCCAAGGGGATAAACTTAGGTCATCTTCTGTTGATGACACAATGTCGCTAAATACATTGATTGCTATCGTAAAGTAAGGGTGGCTAAGTGTTGGGCCAAATTGAGAAAAAGCAACAGATCGAATCTGCCCGACAGCGCGTTGGCTGGGTTTACCGCGATCTGCTTTGGTTTGCAGAAGAAGAAACCAAGCAGGCCAACCAGCAAAGGAACGAACTTTTGGAAGCGCTTGCGGATTGGGTCAATTTTGGTTGCCTGAGGACTAAACCACATTCTGGGCCGCTTTCGCCAGGTTGTATAATCTGCGGCACGGGCGGCTGGGGGTGTAACTTCATTAACGGTTTGTGCACCAGGCGGTGCTTTTATTGCCCGCAAGAACATATGAAAACGGAACGTGAGCCGCAAACTGATAGTATAATCTTTAAGAATCCCCAAGAACATATTTCATTTATCAAAATTTTCCAGATACGGGGAGTCGGGTTTTCCGGAGGGGAACCCTTGCTGGCATTGGACAGGTTGTTGGCTCATATCAAGGCCATACGCCAGGAATTTGGAAATTCGGTGTATCTATGGATCTATTCAAATGGGGACCGGTTAAATCGAGGTAGGTTGGAAATGTTGCAGAAAGCTGGACTGGATGAGGTTCGGTTTGATATTAGCGCCCGGAAGTATGACCTGGGACCGGTCTATCTAGCAAAGGAGTACATCCCTACCGTGACCGTGGAAATCCCGGCAATACCGGAGGACTTTGACCTCGTCAAGGGACTGTTGGGTAAAATGGAAGCAGCAGGCGTTAATTTTCTCAATCTTCATCAATTGATGGCCACCGAATATAATTATAAGGCCTTCCGCCGGCGCAATTACCATTTTCTCCATCAGCCCCATATAGCTGTCTTCGAGACGGAAATTTGTGCCCTGAGATTACTGCTGTTCGCCAGGGAAAATCAAATCAGCCTGCCCATTAATTACTGCTCCTCCATTTACAAGAGTCGTTTTCAGGGACGAGATGTGCGGACCCGGAAGAGCAGAATATTAATCAAGGGGTTTGAAGAGATTACCAATGCCGGGTATATCCGCTCGTTTCGGGTCCTGGATGCGAAGGATAAATTGGCAAGCCTGGTCCACCGCCTGGAGGGGGCGAATTGTCCCCCGGACCGCTGGCAAAGTGATGAGCGGCAAACGGAGGTGGCCATTCATAGCGAATTGCTGCCCTACGTGGATTGGTCGTCCGCAGATGTGGCCCTGCTATATTGGGAGCCTGGGATTCGGCTGAAAGAGCCGGAACAGGGTTTGACGGAGGGCAATATTGCCCCAAAAAATATCAAGGTTTATCAGGAGGATGAGTGGAGTCAGGCGGCGATTGAGACTTGGCGCCAACTTTATCAGGAGAAAGCGAACCCCAAGGAAGCATTCAAGTCTTTTTATCAGGATTATCCGGTGGGCAGAAAGGATGCTGTTGCCAAGATGCAAAAAGAAGCCCACGAACTTAAGAAGCTGGCTGAGTGGGAAGAACTGGAAAGCGGACTGCCGGAGATTTATTAGGTCTTGATGCCTTTTCCCTGCGGAAAATGAAAAATATAGCCAAGTTGCCCCCACACCGGGCGCTGCTGCGGGCGCTGCGCCAAGAAATGGCCGGGGGGGATGGGGCCGGCCTGCGGGGCGCCATAGCGCAGGTGCAGGACTGGGATGACCTGTTGCAGAAGGCCTTGGCTCACGGCGTCTTCCCTTCCCTCTACCGGCGGCTGGCGGATACCTGCCCGGGGGCGGCCCCACCTGAAGTCCTGGCCGCCTGGCGCCGAATTTATCTGGTCCATGGCCGGCGCAACCTCAAGCTCACCGGCGAGTTGCTCAAGGTCCTGGCCCTCTTCGAATCCCAAGGAATCACTGCCATTCCCCTCAAAGGTCCGGTCCTGGCCCATGTGGTTTACGGGGGTATAGCCTTGCGCCAATTTTACGATCTTGATCTCCTGGTGCGCCCCCAAGACATGCTAGTAGTTAAAGAGGTCTTGATTTCGGCAGGATATCGTCCACTCGACACGTTAACGCCGAAGCAGGAACGCTTGCACTTCAAGCGGGCCTATGAGCTATCTTTCGTCCATCCTAATCTCACGGAGTTGGATATTCATTGGCGGTTTCCCGACTTCCTGGGTGGTGGACTGGACGCGGACACTGCCTTTGCGCGCAAAATTCAGGTCAGCCTGGAAGGAAAGCCGGTTTATTCGCTGGCCCCGGAAGATATGCTGCTTTTTCTTTGCCTGCACGGGAGTTTCGATGCCTGGCCGACCCTTTCCATGGTGAACGACGTGGCCCGGTTGGTGTATTCCCAGGAAACCTGGGACTGGACGGGCCTGATGTCCCGTGCTGACAGGTTGGGCATGCGCCGGCGACTATTGCTGGGCCTTTTCCTGGCCAAAGAACTGTTGGAAGCGCCGGTACCTGCGGAAGTAACAGCCAGGGCAAACGCCGACCCTGTCCTCATGGCCTTATACCAGCAGATTCGAGGAAAACTGCTTGCAGGTAGCTCACTGGAAACAAAATTCGGCGAAAAAAACTTATTTCAATTAAAAATTAGAGAAAGGTTAAAGGACAAGCTTGCTTTTGCCTGGGTGCGCACCGCGGTTTCCCAGAAAGCCGACTGGTGGTGGGTCCCCTTACCGGATTATTTGTACTGGCTTTATCCTCTAATCCGGCCGCTGCGCCTTACGATCCAGTATTTTATCAGCGCAGGTGGACGAAAATAGGCATTACCTCTGGTAGATATGATCCCAATACAATTTGCCTTGGCTCCGGCAAGACGACTTTGATCAAATTATTGTGCCGCTTATACGATCCGCAGCGCGGCGATATCAGCGTGGACGGCATTGATGTGCGCCGGTTGGCTTCGGCGGAGTTGCGACGGCAACTCGGCGTCATCCTTCAGGATTATGCGTACTACAACCTCACGGCCCGGGAAAATATCTGGCTGGGGGATATCGAGTTGGGGCCGCACGATGCAAGGATCTTTACGGCTTCCCGGCAAACCAAGGCGGATCAATTCATCCGGAAATTGCCCCGTGGCTATGAGACCATCCTGGGGCACCGGTTTGAGGACCAGGGGGAACTGAGCATCGGCGAATGGCAGAAGGTGGCCCTGCCCCGGGCCTTTCTGCGGGAACCCCAGTTGGTTATTCTGGATGAGCCCACCAGTTGGATGGACGCCCAGGCCGAATATGAAGTTTCCAAGTCTTTCCGGGAAATCTTCGCCGGCCGCATGGCCCTGCTCATCAGCCATCGTTTTTCCACGGTGAGATTGGCCGATTACATTTACGTTTTGTCGGAGGGGAGGATTATCGAAAGCGGCACGCATGATGAGCTGGTGCAAAAGGGGGGCAACTATGCCACCTTGTTCGAAATCCAAGCCAGAAACTACCGCTAAATCTTGGCCCGATGGACAAGGCGGCTGATATCTGATAGAATACCCTTTCCAAAGAATCGCCGTTAAGGAGATTTTAACCGCGGCGCATCAACTCCTCGCCGGCTAAAAACGTTTTGGTTCGGCGGTCCCGCAGTTTATCTGGAAGGTGACGTGACGAACTCGGGCTTTAACCCCATTTGGGGCATCATGCTGGGACTGGCGCTGCTGCTCTCCGCCTGCGCCGGCCCCTCCGGGGAAACTCCTTTGCCGCGGCTGACGCAGAGGGAACCCTCACAAGGTCTGGTCCCCCCCGAATATCTCTGCCCCAAAGGCCCCCAAGAAGCCCTTGACCCGGTGATGGCCAAGGAGATTGGGGAATTCCTGGAAAAAAGCGGCATACTGTTGGGGGTGCCCGCGGGCGTGGCCGGCGACTTGCCCGTGGTCCTGAACGCCCCGGTGCGCACCTACCTGCACGCCTTTGCCAACTCCAAAAACTTTCAGGCCTCTCTATCCCGCTCTGGGCGCTATTTGCCCATGATGCGGCGAATCTTTAAAGAACACGGATTGCCCCAGGATCTGGTCTGGGTGGCCCTGGTGGAAAGCGGCTTCAACCCCTGGGCCATGTCTCCCATGGAAGCAGTGGGGATCTGGCAATTCATCGAGGGCACGGCCCGGCGGTACGGCCTCAAGGTCAATGGCCAGGTGGATGAGCGCCGGGACCCGGAAAAGTCCACCCGGGCCGCGGCCCGATATTTGCAGGACCTGTATAAGCAGTTCGGTTGCTGGTATCTGGCCGCCGCGGGTTACAACGCCGGGGAAAAGCGGGTGGAAGGAGTGGTGGCCCGGCATGACACCCGGGATTTCTGGACCATGGCCCGGAAGAAGCTGCTGCCCCAGGAGACCTGCAACTATGTGCCCCAATTGGTGGCCGCGGCCCTCATTGCACGGGATCCTGAGAAATATGGGCTTTCCCCCATCCAATATCAGGAGCCTGTGGCTTATGAGAAGGTTAAAATTCCCGGGGGCACCAACTGGCGTTGGTTTGCCGAATCCCTGGAGATTACCGATAAGGACCTGCTGGATCTCAATCCGGAGTTGAGCGGGGGAGCCATCCCGCCGGAGCAGCAGGGATATTTTCTGAAAGTGCCGAGCAAGAAAAGGCGAGAAGCCCAGCAATTGGCCCGCCGCTGCTGGAAGATGGAGAAAATTGCCGCGGTTGAAGGTTTCTGAACAACCGCGACGACAGGTAGGGGAAGAGAAATCAAACAGCCTTAATACCCTTTAACAAAGCGGGATAGTAAAGCAAGATTGCAACTCATGGCACCCAAAGAATTAGTTGGTGAAGCTAATCAAGCTATCGCCAATATTGGTTGAAGCAAAGCAGTAGAAATCTCGCCTTTGGTAACATAGCAAGATTACATTCAATTTTTTGTTTTTGAATGTAATTCAGAGGGCGGAAGCTTGCTCAGAAAGAATCCGGGGCGCGATCAAGACCAAGAGATGGGTCCTCCGGCGGCACCGGTCTGGGAAGTGCAGGAACCGGCCTGGTACGGGATCCATACCCGCAGCCGCCACGAAGCCAAAGTGGAGCTGGCGCTCCAGCAGAAGGGGCTGGAGGTTTTCCTGCCTCGTTGGATCGTGGCCAGCCGCCGTCGCGACCGTAGGCTGCTCCTTAAGGTGCCGCTGTTTCCCGGTTATCTCTTCGTGCACACCTGGCTGTCGTCGCCGACTTTCCATGAAATCATCAGGCTGAGCGGGGTGGTGCGTCTGTTGGGGGCCGAAGGCCGGCCCCACCCGGTGGCAGTGGAGAAGGTTGAGTCCCTTAAAGCCATTGTGGCCGGCGACCAGCCTTATTATCCCTGGCGGATGTTGCAGCGCGGTATGCAGGTGCGCATCAGCGAAGGCCCGTTAACCGGGACGGTGGGCATCATCCTGAGGCTGCGAGATCGCAAGAGACGACTGGTGGTGGCGGTGGAGCTGTTCCAGCGTTCGTTGGCGGTGGAACTGGAAGAAGAAGCCGTAGAGCCCTGGCCCTGACTATTACCGCCTGGTAGCTCTGATTTTACCGGATGGCCCGAATTTTCTCCCTGAGCATACTCAACGCATTCCCATTTTAGACCGACAAGCACCGTGATCCAGGCCTTTGGGGGCGATAAATGGCGGAAGGAGGGCTGGCGGCGCCGCCCCACCTATCTGGAGATGCGTTGCCTTTCTTATTTAACCCTGGCGCACGGAGCCCGCGGCTTGTTTTATTTCAGGTACTCCAAAGTCAGAAATGATCCTGCCGCTTGGCAAGGCTTAAAACAGATCGTGCAAGAATTGCCGCAGTTGCGCACCTGGCTGGTGCTGCCTAACGAGCCGGCGACGTTGCGGGTGGAAATGACTTCCCCCTTTAAAGCCGATCCCCAGGGTCATCCGGCCGTGCACTTCTGCCAGTAACGGCGCCCGGGCGAACATCTGCTGATCCTGGTTAATGTCATTGATCAGCCGGTGAGTTGTTCCGTCCACATGTTTTACCAAGAAACCCAATGGGTTACGGAGTTTTGCCAACATAAGGAATCAGTAGTCCTGGATGGAAATATTCGAGAAAAATTGGGACCTTATAAGGTCCGACTCTACCATTACCGCCAGCCCGAATAGCTCCTTGAGTCTGGCGGCTTCCTTAAGGGGGCGCCGCCTGGTTTTGGCGGTCTGTGGCAGCCTCCTGATCTTCGCTCCCCTGGCCTATGGCGCGGTCCATCCCTGGGCCTATTTTACCGTGGCCTTAACCGTCTCTGCCTTGAGCCTGGTCCTCCTAACTTTTGGGCTATTCAAAATCTGGGCGGGGCCTAAAGAAAACCGCTTCTTGCCCTACCCGCCTTTATGGTGGCTGGCGGTGGGGTTGGGGATGCTGGTATTTCTGCAAGTCGTGCCCTGGCCCCAGGGGGTAATCCGCTGGCTGTCCCCTGCCGCTTGGGAGACCCGGGCCCTGGGTAACGGCTTTGGTCTGGCTCCATATGTCCCTTTATCTTTAAATCCCTATGCCACCCTGTTGGAGACCCTGAAGCTGGGGCCGGCATTGATCCTGTTTTTCATCTTCATTTACACCATCAACAGCCGGCGGCAGATTAAGATTTTGGTGGGGCTTATCCTGGCGGTGGCTTTTTTTGAAGTATTGTACGGATTATGGCATTTCCGCAGTCATCTCATTTGGGGGTGGCCCAACCCCTATGCGGGCACCCGTCTTTGTGGAACTTTTATCAACAGCAACCACCTGGCCGCTTACTTGAGCATGGCAATCCTCCTGGGGTTTGGCCTCTTCCTGGACCAGGTGGAAACCACCAGACACTCGTCAAGGGACGCCGCTGAGTCCTCCGAGTCGGGCAGCATCCGGCGTCTTTCCCGGCCAGAACATACGGAGCCTAAATTTCGCGGGCTGTTCTTACTCTTCTTTTTACTCCTGCTGACGGTGGGGCTTATTTTCACCGGTTCCCGGGGAGGCATGATTTCCCTGGCGTTGGGATTTGCCCTGATGGCCGGGTTAATCTGGGGTAAGGAGTGGAAAAGGGGCCACCTTATTTTAATTTTGGTCGTCCTGGGCGCGGCTCTACTTTATAGCTTGTTCCTGGGAAGCGCCCCGTATCTGGCCCACTTTCAGGATTTGACCGACCGGGAACGGTATCAGGCGATGCTCGGGGGCATGAGGGTCTTCAAAGCATACCCCTGGACGGGCTCGGGAATCGCCACTTTTGGGGAAATCTTCTACCGTTATGAGCCAGCGGAGTTCAACGGCCAGTATTTTCTTTACACACATAATGATTTATTGCAGCTGCTGGCCGAGACCGGGGTGGGGGGGGTCTTGCTGCTGGCGGTGGCCGGGGGTGCGTTTTATTCCACCCTGGTGGGCAAATGGCGGCAGCGGCGGGAATCTTTTTCCCGGAATTTGGGGATAGGCGGGATAGCGGCCCTGGGAGCCGTAATCTTTCATGCGCTGGTGGAATTCCCCTTCCACATTCCCGCGGTGAGCCTTACTTTTGCGGCGGTCGCGGCGCTCACCTACCTCACCCTATTTTCTCAGCTTCGGGGGAACTTCGATTTTTTTTCCTACCCCACCATCAGGTTCCCGGGGCCGGGAAGACGGGCCCTCTGGGTTTTGCTGGGCTTGATAGCCGTCCAAGGCATCTTTGCGTTTCAGGTGGGCAGATGCTGGTTGGCTGAGCACCTGGCCCCCATGGAGATGAATTCCACCTGCCTTGCACCCAAGCTAGCCGGGGAGGATTTCCGGCGGGCCTTGAAGGTCAACGCGTATAATAGTAAGTACTATCTCGGCTTAGCAGAAACTTTGGAGAAGCAGGGGGCGGGGGGTGGAGCAAGCCCGGAGGAAGTTGAAAAGTCGCTGCAAGCCGCCATTTTCCATGCTCCGAGCCACTGGGATTATCACCAGAAGCTAGCTGAATTTTATCTCTCGCACTATTCCGAGGCCCCGCGTCGCTATCTCCCCCTGGCCTTGAAAGAATTTGCGGCATCGGTTACACTGTTTCCGGAGTCTGGGGGGCTTAATTTGTGCTTGGCCATCGTCAGCGCCTGGGCCGAACGGTATTTTCCCGAGCTGGTGCCTATGGAATTACGGGGGCGCGAGGAATATTATGCCCAGCAGGCGGTTCGGCTCCAACCCGATTTAGCCAAATTCTGGCCAAACCGCTAAAAACGCCAACTGCAACCAATGGCGGCCGGTAGCTGAGAGCTATGGCTAACTGAATCATCAAAGTGCTGATAACCTCAGATCGATATTCCAAAAAATAATGAAAAAAAGTGGATAAACGCTAATGGTGCGAAGGATTCTCGCAATTTGGGAGACCAAAGTAAAAGTTGACCTGGAGGATAACGTCCACCCGGGAGACACAATTGTAGTGCCGGAATCCTGGTTCTGATAGGAGTTTATCAAGGATCCAGGTTTCGTCTCTAATCATGCAGAGAATAGGGAGCTGTTCATGGAAGAAAAGATAATTCCCCCCCACCACCAAGCTCTATCCAAACAAGATTTCATGCGGATGTTGGTCAAGAGACGCTGGGCAGTCTTGGCGGTATTTATCATTGTGGCCGGGACTGTGGCGTTTCAGACCTTGACGGCGGTTCCTATCTACCAGGCGACCGTAAAAATTTTGATAGAGCGCCAGACTCCTCGGATATTGCAAGAGCCAGGGTCAGAATCTTATGAATCTTTCTCTGATGAGTTTTATCAGACCCAATACAAGTTGCTGGAGAGTCGCACCCTGGCCAGGAAGGTGGTTGACAAGCTGAACCTTAAAAAGAATCCGCAGTATGCCGCTATGTTTAACTTCTCCCCCACTGACACCGACGAGATGAAACAGCTAGCCGAAGAAGGGATAATGGCATCTATTGCGGGCGGGGTGAAAGTGACACCTGTTCGCGGGAGCAGCCTGGTAGATGTGAGCTTTTCTAATCCCGACCCCAAGTTTGCCGCCACGCTGGTAAATTGTTTGGCCCAATGTTACATCGAGCAATCCCTGGACCTCCGGTTTGCCGCCTCCCAAGAAGCTGCAACCTGGCTGAAGGGTAAGGTGACCGATGCCAGAAGCAAATTGGAAGAATCCGAAGCTAAACTCAATCAATATAAACGGGAACAAAATATTGTGACCGTTGAGGATAAAGAGAGCATTACCTCCCAAAAGCTGGAGCAATTGAACAAGGATCTCATCGCGGCCCAGACTCATCGGATGGAGGTGGAAACCCGGTACAATGAAGTGACCCATGGCCGCCCCATAGCCCAGGTTTTGGACAACCCCATGATTACAGTCCTTAGGACCCAGGAGGCCAAACTGGTGGCAGAGCAATCCGAATTGGGCAAAAAATTCGGGGAAGGCCACCCGCGCATGATTCAGTTGTCCAATGAGCTGGGGACCGTGCGCGCCAAATTGAATACAGCAATGAGCCAGGTAGCGCAGACCGTTATAAATGAATACAACATGGCCAAACAACAAGAGGACAACCTAAAAGCGGCCTTAAATGATACTAAAATCGCCAGCCAGGATTTGGGCGACCGGGCGATTCAATACCGCGTGCTGCTTCGGGATGTCGAAACCAACCGGGCCCTGTATGAGAATGTTCTGAAGACTTTGAAAACCATCTCGGTAACGGAGAATCTTCCGTCGACGAATATTCGGATCGTTGATCCCGCGACCGTCCCCCGAGCCCCCATAAGCCCGCGCATTTCGCATGATCTCACTATGGGAATGGTAATGGGCTTGGGCTTGGGCCTGCTGCTGGCTTTTGGACTCGATACGCTGGATACCACCCTTAAGATCCCGGAGGAACTGGAGAAATGGTTGGGTTTCCCCAACCTGGCCATGGTCCCCCACGTGAGCTTTCCAGCGGGGCAAGAGGAAGATGCTTCCGCCGCACTTTTTGTGCACCATGGCTTTGAACCCATGGTGTCCGAATGCTACCGGGGCCTGCGTTCCAGCATCTTGTTCTCCACCCCGGGCCATGCTCCTCGCATTCTCTTGGTGACCAGTTCATTGCCTTCCGAAGGCAAAACTGTCACCACCGCGAACCTTGCCACTGTCATGGCCAGAGCCGAACCCCAGGTATTGATGGTGGATGCGGACCTCCGCCGGCCCACTCTGCATCGGATATTTAATGTTCCAAAGGAGCCCGGGCTCACCAGCTTCCTGGTGGGGGAGACTGATGAACTGCCTTTTGTGCCCACCCTTATTCCTAACTTATTTATTATACCTTCAGGTCCGATTCCTCCCAACCCTTCGGAGCTTCTGGGTTCAACCCGTATGGAGGAGTTTCTCCGTCGGGCCCAGGAACAGTTCGGCCTGGTCATCCTGGATTCATCCCCCATCATGTCAGTGACCGACGCGGCCATTCTGTCCACTAAGGTGGAGGGGGTTCTCTTGGTGATTAAGGCCGAAGCGGTGCCTCGCAAAGCCGCCATGGATGCCGTAGCCCAATTGCAAGACTTCAAGGCGCCCATTTTGGGTACGGTCTTGAACAATGTGCCCATCCACCGTGACGGGTATTACTATCATTACTATGTTTACCGTTACCGGTCTTATGATTATGCGGAGAAGGATTCCAGCCAAGGAAGCCGGACTCCGGTCAAGTCGGCGGGTCACCTTAGCCCCATGGCCTGGGTGAAAAACCGTCTCGATGACGTCAAGAATAAATTCTCATAACCTGATTACCCCAATCATTTGAGATTTAGCCGTGGCTTTGATATAAGAATAAACCACCATCCATGAGGAAAAGAAGCCTTCTAAGTAATTCAGGGATTGTCCTATTTACTCAGGTTTGGTCGGTATTCTTATCCCTTTTTACCACACCGTACATAATCAAAAAACTTGGCACCGATGCCTATGGTATTCTTTCCCTGATAATCGTATTGACCGGATATCTTTCATTCTTAGATCTGGGATTTGGTTGGGGGCTAATCAAATATATCGCTGAATTTCGCGCCAAGGATGATCGAGACGCCATCAAAAAAACCGTAGAAACTTCCCTTTTTGTTTTTCTTTCCCTGGGTTTGGTTGCTTCTCTGGCCCTTATTCTTTCAGCCGCCTGGGTGACGAATTCGGTTTTTAATATTCCACGTGTTTTGGTGCCGGAAGCTGTTAAGGCCATTCGCATCAGTGCGGTGGGGTTTTTGTTGAGCTTTCTGATAGTGGTGCTTAGTTCGTTTTTTAAAGGGGTGCAGCGATTTGATCTTTCTAATATCACTCAGACATTCTTTAACTCCTCTTACGTCATAGGAACGGTAATCCTTCTCATTTTTGGGAAAGGACTAATTGAAATTGTTTGGCTTAGCTTGCTGCTGAATGGCCTGGCCTTATTAGCCCATATACTTTTGGCCAATCGCCTGTTACCGGGTATTGCCCGTTTGCCTCGGTTTCATAAGCCCTATTTTAAAATGCTGGCAGGTTTCAGTTTCTTTTCCATGCTCAGCCGCCTGGGGATGTTAGCCATTTATCAGATAGATAAATTTTTTGTCGCCTATTTTCTTCCCATTTCCATGCTCTCTTACTACGTGGTGCCGTTTAATTTATCCCAGAAATTGAACTTTATGGGCAGCAACATTGCCTCCGTTGCCATGCCCTTCGCCACTGAGAAAATCTCTACACATCAAGAACAATCGTTCAGGCAGACTTATTACCGAATCGCCAAGAGCCTCTGGCTTTTGACCCTTGCCCCCACCATGGTTGTCTTAGTCTTTTCCAACCAGATTCTCCGATTATGGATCTCTCCTGAATTTAGCCGGCAGGGAACCATCCCTCTCATTTTTCTCGCGGCAGGTTTTTTTATAATATCGGTTGCTACATTGGAGGGGGTTACCATTGATGCCTCTGGGAAACCTCAAGTCAACGCTTTTTTCCTTATTACCGCTGGAGCTGCGAATTTTGTGCTCTGCTTGCTGTTAACAAAATATTTTTCCATAATCGGTACTGGGGTAGCTCTGTTTATCTCTCTCTTATGCCTCGCCATTGCCGTCATATATTATTCTCACAAATATATTTTGCGAACTGAGAGATTTGAATATCTACGTTCTGTCATCATTCCATTTCTCAAAGTATTATTTATTACGACTCCGTTATTAATCATATTTAAATGGTTAATCTCTAACTTGATTATTTTAATCATCCTGAGCTTGCTTTCGATGCTAGGCATTATTCTCACGGGTTACCTCATCGTCTTTAATCGTGAGGAGAAAGAGTCTATCAAGGGTAAAATTTACGATTTTTATAGGCAACTCACTATCTTTAAATCTAGAAAGGTGATCGTCGTCCCCAAAAGTAAATAAGGGCTTATGTTCAGGGATCAATAACTATGCAAACTGAAGTCCGGCAATCCGAGGTTTGGCAAGCGGTTTGGGCCAATGCTCAACTTACCAAGGAATCTGTCTTTAAAAAGGTTAAGCGAGAGACCCGGACTAAACGCTGGCAAGCTATCAGGAAGGCGCTGTTGGGGCATTTCGGCACCATTCAGGGTCTAGCAACCCTGGAGATGGGCTCTGGCGCCGGAGATATTTCGCTGTTGTTGGCCCTCGAGGGCGCGGTTCCGACTCTCCTGGATGCTGAGGAAAAGGCCTTTAGCCTGGCCCGCTTGCAGTTTGGGGCTTACGGGCTTGAGGCTCGCTATCTCCTCAGTGACTTTTTCAACCTCGATTCCGCCTTGCTGGGCGATTTCGATGTCGCGGTTTCCTATGGCACGGTGGAGCATTTTGCGGGTGAAGACCGCCTGCGGGCTTGCCTGGCCCACAAAATGGTGCTCAAGCCCAATGGCATGGTGGTCATCAGTGTTCCCAATGCCCATTGCCTGCCTTATCGCCTTAACAAATGGCGGCAGGAAATAACCGGCAAGTGGCACTGGGGCCTGGAAATCCCCTACACCAGGTCGGAGTTGGGCAAAATTGCCCATATGATGGGTTTGAAGTCCTGGACGATACACGGAAGCTCTTTCTTGCGAGACTGGGATCAGTTTTTGCTAACCCCTCTAACCTCTAGAATCGAAAAATATCTCGGGTTTCACTTCGAGAGGTGGACCCCTGTGGATAGATATTTAGGCCACGCCATTACCTTGATAGGCAACATTTGAGTGATACGGCCCGATAACCACTGCCATTGAGCCCCACAGACTCCTAATATGCAAGAAATTGAGAGAAAAGAAATCCTTCAATGGGAAGAGAAAGCAGCTGAACGCCTCTTGAATGCAACTACATATGAACAACGCCGGAAGCTCTACTCGGCAATTTATAATAAGGATAATTTATTTTGGTTAAAGAAACATGGAGATATGGGTATTTCCGGACAAAGTGCCCAAGATCATCTTTTGCTCAAGGCCGCATTTCCCGGGAATGGCCCTATATTAGATGTAGGCGGAGGAATCGGCATTGCCGGGTACGCATTTCCTGAAGCAACAATTTATATAGTGTGCGATGCCTCGCTTGAATCCCTCTACTTTACGGCGCATAAAAATGATAGCCGCGCTAAAATGAAGGCTGCGGGCTATGCAACGGAACTTCCTTTCCGCGACCGGACTTTTGAAGGTGTGTTGTTGTTGGATGTCATGGAACATTTACACCCTGATGATATTGAAGTGTGCTTGAAAGAAATCAAGCGGGTTATGCGTCCAGGAGGACGCCTATTAATAAGTACCCCCAACAGGCTCTCGGGTCCCTGGGATATGCGCAGGGATTATCCTGAGCGGTGGAATAACCATGGATTGCACATTTGTGAGATGACGGTTTGCCAGATAATCAAGCTTCTTACCGGGCATGGTTTCCATCCTCTTGCTTTTCAGATGAAATCATATCAAGGATGGTTATTTCATTTGCGGCCATTGCTCCTCTGGGCAACTCTCTGGGAAAATTTAATGAGATTAGTGCCATGGAAGGAGCGGCCTCGCTTCTGTGAAATCTCCATTGTGGTTGCAAACTTGCCTCTTTCCAAAAAAGAGCCTAAGGCATGATTATTTAATTATTATTTGGGGGGACTGAATTGTCCGAGGTTGATAAATGGTATCGAGACTACTGGAAACGGTTAAAAATGCGAGAATTTCTTCAGAATCGCCTGCGCGCTCCTTGTGTTTACTGGTATTGGGGGGAGGATCTGAATGAACTAGAGCAACTGGTATGGGGCAGAGTGAAAGGGGCCGGACGCATACTCGATTATGGAGCCGGAGAGGCACGGTTAAAGAAGAAATTTTTGGAAAAAGGGTTCAGCGGGGAATACGATACTTTAGATATATCAAGCGAATATAACCATACTTATCAATCAGTCGAAGAGGTTATCGGAAAGTATGATGCCATTTTTTGTTTTGAAGTGATTGAACACATGTCTTTAAACGAATATGTCGACTTAATGGATAAATTTCAGCGTCATTTAAATCCCGGTGGAATGCTTATAGTTTCCACGCCCAACCCCCTCTGTATCGTACCCATGTGGTCTTTGGATGCCGGCCATATCCAACAGTTTCCCCTATCGGATATCGCCGCTGATTTTGCCATACGCGGATTCGATATCAGTGTCTACCGCTTCAAATTAGGCAAACCCCCGACTGGTCTGGCTAGCTGGGTCAGGTTCTTTATTCAGCGAATCTTATGCTACTTTTTAAGCGTTGATTATGCTCAGGGATTATTAGTCATAGGTAAATTCAGATCATCCCTTTGATAACAAAAAGGGCTCATGAAATTTAGAATCGGCTTCAATGCCCGTTGTCTGGTCGAACCCGAGGTTCGAGGCTTGTCTCGCTATACCGGGGGGCTTCTCCGGGCGTTATCGAAATTTCCGCACTTAGAGATTATCCTGTTTTCAGACCTGCCGCCTTATCCGGGGCATTTGCTGGATGTCCGCGCTATAGTTAGGGTATTCCCAGCCGCCCGGGAAAGTCTCTGGAACGATTGGCTATTGCCACAGAAGTTGCGAGAGGAGAAAATCGACCTGTTCCATGCCCCGGCTGATCGCGGGCTCCCATTGCGGAAACCCTGTCCCCTGATAGTCACCATTCACGACTCCTATGAAAGGTTGCACTGGCCGACCCTGTATAAAGGAACTAAAAGCAGACTATTTTACTGGAAGCACGAATTAGTCAATTATCTTAGGGCGGATGCCATCATCACGGTATCCGACACGACCAGGAATAAATTAGCTAACATCGGCGTAGCGCCCGAGCGAAAGTTGCATAAAACCTACCTCGCCCCTTCCCCGGAGTTTCATCCTCTTGCCGGCCCAGTTGATGAAAAAATTATTAAGCAATACGCCGTTGGAGAGCCATATATCCTCTACGTCGGCGGCTATGATCAACGCAAGAATGTCGATTGCCTGGTCAAGGCATTTGATCAGGCGGCCATGGCTCATTACTCTCTCGTAATCATTGCCCAGAAAATATGGGGGTTCCCGGTCCTCTGCGACAAATGGCGGAAGCTCCCCTGCTTCCCCCGACTGCACTTATTGGAGGTATCCACCGAAGAGATCCCATCTTTCTATAGAAAAGCGGACTTTTTTGTGAATCCCTCCTTGCATGAGTCCTTTAGCTTCCAGTTGCTGGAGGCCATGGCCTGCGGCACCCCGGTGCTTGCCTCCAACCGGGAAGCCATCCCCGAGATTCTCGGGGGCGCCGGCCTCCTGTTCGACCCTGAAGATCTGGACGGACTCTCCCGACTCCTGGAAAAACTGGGGGGCGATGAAGCCCTGAAAAATCAGTTAAGAAAAAGGGGGTTGGAGCGGGTCAAGTCTTTTTCCTGGGAAAAAACGGCCAGGGAAACTGTGCAGGTCTATTCCAAGGTGTTGAACAGGAGCCTGGTTTGAAGATTATCATCATAACTCCAGCCGTGCCTCACCCCTTCGGCAATACTGCCGCCAAGTGGTTCTACGTTTTGATTAAAGAGCTCCTTACGAAAGGACATGGTGTCGTATGTCTCACCGCCTCGGAAGAGCCGGCAGCATTGGTTCAGGAAGCCAGGGATAAATTAAGCGAGGGCAACGTTAATGGCAGGCTGGAATTTAGCTTTTTCCCCATGAGAACGGATGCCAATGTCTTCAGAAGGAAATGGCGGAACTTGTTATACCCATATAGCGAGTTGGCCTATGTGGGGGGATTTGTCGAGGCCCTGCGGACAGAATTGGCTAAAGGCTACGACATTCTTCATTTGGAGCAATTATGGACCGGCTGGGTCGGTGGCAATGTTCCCAATGCCCTCCTAAACGTCCATCACTTCGAAGTTATTGACTGGGAAGGGAAAAAATTCAACGACTGGAAAGAGCGCAAAGCTTTCATCCAGATGCAGCGAGCCACCTCCAGAATTATCAAAAATGTACAGAATATCAGGCTATTCACCAATCGTCTCCGAGAAACTGCTGAATCCATTAATCCCAAGGCTACCTATTGGGTGATTCCCTTTGCGCTGGACTTGTCCCTTTACCCTTTGCAACCCATGGTGCCTGAACCGATAGTCGGCCTGATCGGGTCGATGCACTGGGAACCGTCCCGGTCGGCCGGGGAAAGGCTGCTGACGCGCCTCTGGCCTTTGGTTAAGAAGAAAGCGCCTTCAGCCAAATTGCTCATTGCCGGCTGGAACGCCCAGAAATATCTGGGCAAATTCCTGCCCTTGCCGGACGTCACCTTAAGGGAAAATCTGGCCCACCCCACCGAATTTTTTTCCCAAGTCGCATTAATGGCCTATACTCCGTCCCGGGGTAGCGGCATGAAAATCAAAGTAATGGAAGCCATGGCTTACGGCGTACCGGTGGTAACCACCTGGGAAGGGATGGAGGGATTGGATTACGAAGACGGCGTTCACGGTTACGTGGCCGAGGCAGACGAGGTTCTCGCTGCAAGAATAGTTAGCCTGTTGGCTGATAGGAACAAAAGAGAGGCAATGCGCATGGCGGCAAGGCAGCTTATGGAAGCAAGATACTCTCCTGGAATTGTTGTCCAGGAAATTATAAGAGTATACGAGGAAATTAAATCACGATAATTTTATTTGGTAAAATAGATTGATCGAAGTTGATATCAATAATTTGCCTTGAAAACTTTATGAAGGGAATTGCCCACAGTTCAAACATTTAATGAAATCAAATGAAATCAGAAGATAAAACAAGCAAATGGCAATGGCAAGATTACACGGCATTGGTATTGGCTGCCACTTGTGGATGTTTGCTCTCTATTTTGCCCCATCTTGTGTGGTGGCCAATAGTGAAAGAGCCGGTTTGGATTGCGGATGTGGACCAAATGCAGTACCTGGCCTTTGCCGCGCAAGCATATTTTGATCACCCCCTGTACCTGACTGATCCCACGCTGGCGACCGGGGGCCACACCCTCTATGCGTGGGTCCAACTTGGCCCCGGCCTTCTCCTTGCCAAGATTTTCGGAATGGGGCCAATGGCCATCGCTCTAATCTGGCGGGTTATGGCCGGAATTGGCGGAGGGCTGGCTTGGTTTTGCGTGTTGCGCTTTTTGATTCACCGCCGTTGGTTGGCACTGGCCGCATCGGTGTTCGTGATGGCCGATGTCGGATGGTTGGTCATGCGTCCCATCATGCGCCAATGGCTCCTGCTCCCCCAAATAATCCTGGGCGGCGGCCAAGCCTTATTTGAACATCAGCCGATGTTGCACGGCGAATGGCGAATCATCTCACCTGCTCTGGTACTTCCGGTTCTGCTCTTTTATGTCTGGATGTTAGCCCGAGCTGTCCAATCTCCCACTCGGCGGCGGCTTGTCGTCTCCGGCGTCACTTTCGGATTTCTATTCTGGTTTTATTTCTATTTCTGGACCGGAGCAGCCCTTGCCTTGATTCTAACTTTGGCAGCCAAGGGAAACCAGCGGCGCGCGGCCTTGCACACCGGTTGGATCGGGGCCCTGATCGGGGCCCCAGCAATTCTCCTGGGTTTGGCGGAGACACAAAATACCTCTCCTGACTGGCTGCTGCGCAATGACATGTTTCTGCATATTCCCCGCCTCAGCGAGCATGCCGGTTTTATCACAACGCTCACTTTGCTTATAGTGGCGACCATTTGGATATGGACCAGGCGACGAGACCTTATTTTTCTCTGGAGCATGGCCGTCGCCGGTTTCGCCCTAATTCATCATCACCTGCTCACCGGATTGCAACTCCAAAACTACCATTGGGCCTACTTTTTTAGTCCTGTGTTCATCTTATTATACATCGCTCTAATCGCGGCAGAGATTCCGCAATCTTGGGATGCCCGAGGTTCGTGGGGGAAGAGAGTGATTGCCGGCTTCGTCTTAATCCATCTCGCAGCCGGCATTTACCTGCGGGTCCAGGAAGCAACGCGGACTTACGATTCCCAGCTGTTTACGATGCAGTATATGGAGTACCGGGATCAGCGCTCTTTGTCAGGGGCGCATTTAGGTGCGAACCGAGTGGTGGCGGGAGACCATGCCTTTGTCTACCAGGCAATGGTGATGGATAATCTGCGTCCCTTAGATACCCCCTGGCCGGTTGTCTGGAGTTCCTCAGTCAGTGACGACGAGTTCGATCAACGGATCTCCTTTAATGCTGTGCTGCTCGGCCGCACGCGCACTGAGTTCGAAGTGATCCAGAGATCGCAGCTGGAAAAATCAGAGTTTGGTCAGGAGAAAAGGAGTCTCGAATTCCGGGCAAGGCGCTTGGCAAGCCGACTGGCTTATTTTGACCGCGCCACAATCACCTTTAATGAGACTATTGACAAATTTAAAATTCATTATGTGGCATTACCCTCATCACAGAATCCGCCGGATTATTTGACACACGGCTGGAAACGAATCGAAGCTGGACCAACCTGGCAGGTTTGGCAACGGCTTTCGGGTGGTTAACTCATTGTAAAGATAACATAATTTTTGGAAAAAATCATCAATATGTCCATAAGCATAATCTATATTGCAATTACTTTGGTTTTGTTGTTAGCTATTTTTTGTACCATCGGTTTTTCTATCCAAAGGTTGTTTGGCATTAACGATTATAATATAGAATCCATCTTTTTAGCCTTCTGGGTTGGCTTCTGTCTTACACTAGTATTTTTACAATTCTGGCATTTATTTGGTCCAGTTGACATAAAACCATTCGTAGCTGTTTCATCCTTAAGCATTATAAGTTTAATCATCAATAAACAAAGTATATTAGAATTTTTTAAAACAAAATTCCGTTTATCGTTTTTAGTTTGCTTAGGCCTATTGAGTATACTCATTGCGAGCCAGTCAATCGGCCCGATAATAGTTAACGATTCCGGCGTCTATCATATTCCGTCGATCCGCTGGATTTCTTCTTATCAGATCATCCCCGGTCTTTGCAATCTGAATAATCGCTTACTGATCAGTTCCTATTTTCTTTTTCTTTCATTACTTGACATAGGCTATTGGAGTCACAAGTCTCATCATCTTGCCAATGCGCTTTTATTTTTGGCAATTAGCTCCCAAATAATCATTAGTACTTCAAAAGTAATATTCGACCCCATAAAGGTTAAGATCTATGATGTTATGAATGTTATTATGATTCTTCCAATTGTAATATTATGTCGACTTTATGCTTCCAGTCCAACACCTGACATTCCTTTATTTATTCTTGGTGTCGTTGTCGGGGGGCAATTATGTAAATTATTATTTAATGATAATCGTCAAAGCATATTTTTTGAGGTTTTTCTCATTATAATCGTCGCCGCCGTAGGATTTACCATAAAACTAAATTTTGCAGTGATAGGTATATGTTCATCCACCATCGCAATTGCCAAATTAAGTTCTCACGGGGAAGACCTTAAAGTTCTTATAGCCAGAATAATTGCAATATATCTTATGCTACCTTTAGGATTGATAATAATCCCTTTTATGACGCGTAATGTAATATTAAGCGGATATCCGCTCTATCCTAGCGCTTATTTCCCGGTCGGGGTCGAATGGAAAATTCCCGAACAGGAAATCATGACCCAATGGTCTTATTTAAAAACTCATACCCGAGGGTTGCCCGGTCATCAGCCTGATGAAATTATTGCTCAATGGCGTTGGTTTACTCCCTGGCTTAAGGAATTGTTTTATGACCGATATTCTCTTATTATGTTAATGTTCCCGATATTCCTGGCTGTTACCGGACTGTTTATACTTATGTTTAATTATCAACACATCAATAAACCCGTGAGCAATGTGCTGTTTGCAATTCCCCCGATTGCCTCGATTATTTTTTGGATCTTCACCGCCCCAGGGGTGAGTTATGCAGGTGCGTCTTTCTGGATTCTGGGCGCCGGAACTTTGGCAATATCATATCAGGTATTTAATTCTGATAATTTCAGAAAAATGGCTTCCATCACTTTAATTGGATTAATTATTATTTCCTTAATCGCGGTAGCAATGTGCCGCGGTACGTTGAGAAAAAATATTGCACTCATTCCAGATGAGGAAGGCTTTTATCCTATCCCTAAAGTGGAGGTCGAACTATTTACCACAAAATCAGGTTTATCAGTATTTATTTCAAGAAACGGAAATAAGAGTTGGGGTGCGCCAATCCCCTGCCTTCCTAACCCTCTGCCAAACCTTCGCTTAAGAGAAGAAGGGAACATACTTAAAGGGTTTATTCTGTCGAACCAAAAATAAATTAATATATGGCTCCCAAGGAACCTTAGGATACAAAGGATGAACTGTGATATTAAAAAAGGATATTGCCCATTCTGCCTTGAGGCAACGGATCAGAAATCATTTAAATGGGAACCAGCCACCCATGATCCGGACCGGGTCGATTTTGCTAATTTATATGTTGACCTGGTACGCTGCCGGCAGTGTGCTGCGGTCTTTGTCAGGCGCAACCTTTCCAGGAAATTAATCGAAAAATATTATAGTGCGGAAACTTCTGGCAGCATCCCGGCAAATATGGAAAACTTTTATTGGTGGCTCCAGAATACCGAGATGGCCTTCAAGGATATCCTGCGGCATATTGCCAAGGAACCCCGCGGCCCATTGCTGGATGTGGGCTGCGGTCGTGGCACCCTCCTCTACCTGGCGCGCCAACAGGGGTGGGCGGTTACCGGCCTGGAAATTAATGCGGAGATGGCCCGGTTTGTTTCTCAAGAATTGGCTGTTACTTGTATTTTGGGCACCTCAGACAATAACGATCTTCCCAAAAATTATTACGGGGTTATTACATTACTCGATGTTCTGGAGCATCTCTATGATCCGGTAAAAATCCTCCGGCGCTGTCGGGAGTTGCTCCGGCCGGGCGGCGTGGTGATAGTTAAGTGTCCATACTGGCGGATGCAGTATCTCAAAGAGCAGATCCGCTATTGGGTGGGGTTGGGGTCCGGAGATATTGCCAACATCGGGCATATCAATCAGTTTTCTCCCCTCTCCTTAGGCCTGGCCTTGCGGCGAGCCGGTTTCCAGCTTATAGGTTTCTACCCAGCTCAAAACTTTCTCCCCGCTATCCGGGGGACTTCATTTAACTTGAAGAGAACTATTGAATATGGAATTACAGAGGCACTGAATATCTTAATCAAGTTAATATTTAAAATATTTCGCGTAAATTTATCATTCAGTATTTTGGGACTTGCCCGTAAACCTATGATTGAGTAATTAGCGAGGATAATTCACCTGCCATCATACTAACTGATTCTTGGATGAGGAGAAAATAAGTTATGCGGAGACGGGCACTTGTAACTGGTGGCGCAGGCTTTTTAGGACACCATTTAATTAAATTATTACTTAAAGAAGGATGGGCTATAGCCGCTATCGACAACTTTTTTGCCGGCAAAAGAGAACATATTGAGCCCTTTACTTCGGACGCAAATTTTATCTTGTATGAGGGCGATATTACCGATCTTCATTTCGTAAAAAGGGTTTTGAGAGCAGCGAATCCAGAAATAGTTTTCCATCTGGCGGCAATTCATTTCATCCCCTTCTGCATGGCCCACTGCGGAGAAACTCTTAAGGTTAATGTGGTTGGGACTCAGACCATATTAGATGCCATCGAGGAATTTCCGATTAAGAAACTTGTCTTTGCTTCTACGGGGGATGTTTATCTCAATTCAGACAACCCCCATCAAGAGAACGACCCAGTCAGCCCGAGAAACATCTATGGAATTTCCAAGCTCTTTGGCGAACAGTTAATTTCTTTAGTCAGGATTAAAAACCCGTCTAGCGAATTTATTACGGCTCGCCTTTTTAATATCTATGGGCCGGGGGAAACCAATCCGCACCTGTTCCCTGATATTCTTGCGTGCTTGAGAAAGGCCAGGATTCTTCGACTTGGCAACATGGAGCCCAAGAGAGATTATATTTTTGTGGGGGAGGTGGCTAAGGCTCTCCATTTATTGGCCTTATATGAAGGAAGAGAAACCACGTTTAACGTGGGAACGGGAACAGGGACGAATGTCTGGGATATCGTCAAAAATCTGGAGAATTTACTGGGGTCCCCCTTGCAGGTCGAAACCGACCCTTTGAAATTGAGAAAGGTGGATAGACCAAATCTGGTGGCGAATGTATCTCGGCTCAAGCAAGAATTAGGTTGGGCTCCATCGGTACCATTGGAGAGAGGGCTGGAAATAACACTTAGATATGAGTCTATAATTTAAAATGACATCAATCCTTTTACCCATCCCCAATGTACCATATCCCCTGGTGGCTGGGGGCCATCTGCGAGATTGGCAGATCCTGCACATCCTGAATCGAATGGGAATTAAACCACATGTCCTCTATTTTAAGGCGGGAGAAGGATATGATTTGTCTCCGGAAAATCCTGTGCAAAGATTAGCTGCCTCTTTAGCTTTTGCCGGAGCAAGATTGGAGAATCCCGATAAAAGCCCGTGGGCTAGAGCAAAGAGGAAAATAGGTTATTTATTCGGAGTAGAACAATACTATCCTTTCTCTTATCAGTACGATGCAATAAATGCAAACAAAATTATTTTAGAACACGCTAAAAAGGTGAAAGCTGACATAGTTATTTTGCGGTCTTTTTGGTGTCACTACATTCCAATATTACAAAAAGAAGGATTTAAGATAATAGTTAATTGTCTTGATTATAATACAAGACTCGCTATTGAAATGATCGGATCAGTAAAAAACCCTCTTAGAAAGATTGGTCCTCTATGCAATTATATCGGGATCCGGAGGCAAGAGAGAACTTTTTTACCTCTCTGTGATGAATTATGGATTCCTACGAAATCAGAATTTGAAGAGATGACGAAAGTAGTTCTTAAAGGAAAAATGGTTATATTTCCAAATCTTATCGATGTTAAATCCTATCCTGATTTTTCTGAAAAAGATGTCGAGAAGTTTTCCATACTATTTGTCGCCAATTTTGATTATCTTCCAAATGCGAATGCTGCCAACAATTTATTAAAAAACATTTTTCCTGGGGTTAAGAGGCGATTCCCTTCTGCAAAACTTTACTTGATCGGCAAAGGATTGCCAGTTCCTTTGCAGGAACTTGCTCTAAAAACAGGAGGCATAGAAGTTCCGGGGTTTGTGAAGGATCTGAAAGAATATTTTGAGAAGGCAGCGGTTTTCGTGTCTCCAGTGAATGAAGGTGCGGGAATGCTATTTAAGGTTTTGGAAGCTCTCTCTTATGGAAAACCGGTTGTAGGGTTTAAGAAGTCATTCCGAGGAATAACGGATGCCAATGGCCAGGGTTTTTTTGCAGTAGATTCGGTTGAAGAATTTATAAATAAAATTGTGGCGCTGATGGTTTCTGATGAAAAAAGAAATCTCCTTGCCCATAATGCTAGAAAGATAGCGGAACAAGAGCTGTCCTTCGAAAAAGGAAGGTCAATTCTAGAGCGTTCTATAGTTAATATAAATCGTTGTATGTCAGATAATAAATTAATTAATGATAAATTATAGAAAGGATTATATTAAAGTAATTTGACTCATGCTACAACAAGATACCTCTGATGGCTATGTTATTGCTACGGGGGCAACCCATTCTATTAAGGAACTGATAGAAATAGCCTTCGTTACGTTAAGTGAGATTGGAATGATTATATTACAACTGACAACATGTATTACAGGCCAGCTGAGGTTAATGAATTGAAAGGGGATTTTAGTAAAGCAAGGGGAAAACTAAGCTGGGAACCCACAGTGGGTTTCCATGAAGTAATAAAAATTATGATCTGCGAAGAACTCGAAGGACTCAGGCCCGATTTTTCTTTTTAAGGTCGAGAACTGAAATAAATTATGAAAGTCGTACACTTTGGCAAATATTACCCGCCTTATCGAGGGGGCATGGAGAACTTCCTGGAATCACTCTGTCAGGGATTGGCCAGGGCCGGCGTCCAATGTGAAGTAATTGTGGCTGGAAATGGCGAAAAATCGTCATGTAAAGAAGAGCGCGGCGTTCTGGTGCGGCGGATGGGCTCGCTAGGAACTATCAGGTCGTTACCCATCTGTCCGGAGGCCATCGGGGCGTTGCTGGGGCTTCAGGCTGACATCATTAACTTGCACCACCCCAATCCCCTAGCCGACCTCAGCTATATCCTTGCCAAACCGAAGGGGCGCTTGGTGGTAACTTATCATAGTGACATTGTCGGGCAAAGGTGCCTGACCTATTTGCATGCGCCGTTCCTTCATAGAGTGCTTCAGAGAGCGGATGCGATCGTGGCCACCTCCCCTCAGTATGTGGCCTCCAGTGAAGTATTGAGGAATTATCATAATAAGATTCACACCATCCCTCTGGGTTTTGATGCTCCTCCTTTCGGGGAAATTAAGCCGCTAACCTTGAATAATAATAAAGGACCTAAATATTTTTTTATCGGCCGGCTGGTCCCTTATAAAGGCGTGTCGGTAATGGTCGAAGCTCTGAAACAAGTCCCAGGACATCTGTGGATTGCCGGGACCGGGCCTTTAGAGGGAAAGCTCAGGCGGCAGGTAGGCCTGAGCGGTCTTAACGAGCGAGTAGAATTTCTAGGGAATATTAGCGAAAGGGAAAAATTTACCCGGCTGAAAGCCTGTGACGTATTTGTCCTCCCTAGCATCAGCCGCGCCGAAGCCTTCGGAGTAGCCCTGCTCGAGGCCATGGCCATGGGGAAACCCTTGGTGGTAAGCGATCTTCCTACCGGAGTAAGCCTGCTGGTACAAAACGGTGTCAATGGCCACCGTTTCCCTCCGGGAGACGCAAAGGCTTTGGCTGCGATTCTCTTGCGCTTGGCGAATAACCCCCAGGATATGATGAGCATGGGGCGGGCCAGCCAACGCTTGGTTCAGGAGAAATATACCACAAACACTATGATTAACTCTTACCTTAAACTTTATGAAGGGTTAATGCACTTGCGGGATGTTTAAGAATTTTCAAAGACATTAATTTTATATACTGATTTCTCTAAATTAGAGAAATCTATCCAGCCTCGATAGTTATAAAGATAATTATGCGCATCGCAGTTATAGGTCACATATTCTCAGATTCATTTGCCAAATGTATTCTACATACCTTAAACGATATGGGACATGAGGTATTGAGTGTGAATCCAGATAAAAGCTTCTTATCTGGTTATCTTCCCGAAACCTTATATAATAATAATTTTCTTAAGATCAAATCGGTTGAAATGGCCATCGTGAAAGAATATCCCGCCATTGAAGCATATCAATGGCGGGAAGCCGGTAAAATAATAAAACGCTTTGAGCCTGACATAATCTTGTCGGTAATGTGGGATATCTCACCTGGAATTTTAGAATCTCTTAAGAAGAGGACAGGCAAAGAACCTTTTACAGCATTATGGTGTGGGGATTCTTTAATAAATTTTCGCAGAGGTTACATTTTTGCAGCCCCTTGGGATTTCCTATTTTTCAAAGATAAATATATTGTGGATTTTTTTAAACATAAATTGCAATTAAATGCCCATCTATTGCCCCTGGGCTGCTATCCCAAATGGCATTATAAAGTTAAACTTACCCCTGAGGAAAATGACCTCTATGAATGTGAGATCACCACCGCTGCAGGTCTTTATTATTACCGGGCAAGATTTTTGGAAAATTTTATGCAGTACCGGTTGAAAATTTGGGGTCCCCCCGCGCCTAAATATGTAAAGAGTCCAGTCGCAAAATTCTTTCAAGGTCATTTCGTTGGTGAAGTCGAAAAGGCTAAGGCTTTTAATGGCGCAGCGATAGTGCTCAATAACATGCATTACTCCGAAATAATGGGGTTAAATCAGCGAGTATTCGATGCTTGTGGCTGCGGGGCCTTTCAAATTGTCGATGCCTCACCGGTAATGGAAGATTTCTTTATGCCGGGCAAAGAATTGATATGCTTCCAGGACCTGCAAGAATTGAGGGAGCTGATTCCTTATTATCTTAATCGCCCTAAGGAACGGGCCGAGATCGCCTGGGCGGGCTACACCCGGGCCCACGCAGAGCATACCTTCCGGCACCGTCTGGAAAAAATGCTTTCCATCGTGGCAGACCATGGCAGTCCCCTGAAGTAATAATTAAAGAGATCAATGAGGCATTCCTTTGAGCAGTTTTCTTAAAAAACAGAGTGAGAATCAATCGGGGTGGGAATTTAGCCCATGCGATTTATGCGGCGAGTTGGAGGGAGAAGATAGCCTGGCATTAAAGCACCAGGATGCCCCTGATGGCACAGCCTTCATTCGCGTTTGTCGAACATGCGGTCTCAAGAGATTGTGGCCCCGTCCTGGAACTAATATTATCCACAATTACTATGCTTCTGACTATGGTCCTTATAAAGGCCGACGGCGCTCCCCAGCCAAGCAAGCAATCTGGAATTTGCTCAGAGATGGCGCTTCCGGTGCTCCAGGGCGAGGGCGTGGCTTAAGGCCGTTGCGACCACTATTTCGTTTATTGGCAGATTGGATTTTTGATATCAATGTGCCCCTGGATCGGGAACGGTTGCCCCGCATCCTGGACGTCGGCTGCGGATTTGGCGACCTGTTACTTTATTGGCAATCAAGAGGGGCGGATGTCCTGGGGGTGGATTTCGATGAACGCGCGGTAGAGGCGGCCAGAAAACTGGGGATTGTGGTTCTGCCGGGAGCATTGGAAGAACAGAATCTAATGGCGCAATCTTTTGATGTAGTAGTTTTCAACCATAGCCTTGAACACCTCCCTTCTCCAACTTTAACTTTACAGCAAGCCTTTCGCATTCTTCGGCAGGGTGGAAGCATCCATATCACTGTCCCCAATGGAGCAAGTACCGGCCTCTCATTAGAAAAGGACAAATGGGCAGCTATATGTTTTCCGGTTCACTTTTGGTTCTTTGATGTCATAACATTGTCTCAAACCCTCAAGTTTGTTGGTTTCCATAATATTAAGATGCACAGCAGGAATATCTGGCGCCATCGGCTTGCCGCCTTAATAACCGAACCAGGATGGCAATCATTTTCTAATATCTGGCAATTGCTGCGGCTGAGTCTTAGCAGGAGGAACAACGGCGATTTACTTTCGGTAGTCGCAATTCGCACTTAAGGCAATTCCCAATGGTGCCTTAATTGAACAGCATTGGGTTTAAAAGCCGTTTTTCAACAGCCTGATAGAAGCTTGGGGATGAGAAATTAATCAGTTTTTCTACCCGTATGCTATGGGTAACAATTTTGCATCATTGCATCAGGGACTGCCGGACAGACTGCGCTGCGCTTTTCTGACTGGCTGGGAAAACTCATGGCGCAACCTAATGATGCGCGCCAAATACCTGCTGATGTGGGCCCAAAGAATTGTCTACCCGGACGTCTTTTGTATCCCTTACTGGTTGGGGTGGAAGTGTGATTTTATTAGGAATGGCGCAAGATTCAATCTAGACAATTATGACTTCATTTTATCAGAGCTTAATGCCGGGGTTGGTCACCTGGATTATCTAAGGGAGCTGATTAAGGTCCACCCCGAAAAAATCATTATTCTTCCAGGCCCTCCGGAGATATTTGAATCCTACGCGACCCAAGAGGCTCGGGGTCGGGCCATCTGGACTTTAAGAAAGGCGGGCCATATCTGGGCCTATTCGGAAGAAGTGGCAAAATTTGCCAATGATTATGCGCAGAAGGAAGTGGCCAGGCTCATTCCCTGGCCCTTTGATTATGCCGGGACACGGCATCGCGGCCGCAACTCTGAGGTTAATCACCACGGGGAGATAAGAGTTCTTATCGGCGCCCCTATGCGTTTTGTGGGGATCGCCGAAAACAGTCCCCATTTCCTGGAAAAGTGCCTGGCAGAGGCCCTAACCTCCATGGTCTCCGCAGCTCGGGAGCGATTTAAATTTTACGGCATGGTCTATACCCAAGAAGACGAAATCGCCTGGAGGCAGACGGAGTTCGGCAACAGGATCGGGGTCTTACTGGAACCCAGGAAACGTTATCTTAAGTTTCTCAGGTTTGTGGATAGCTGTGATGCGGTAATCACCCTGCCCCGTTTCAGCATATTGGGACGCATCACTTTCATAGCCGCAGCTTTGGGAAAGCCCGGAATTTTCACGGATAATATCGAACTCAATAGACGCCTTTACCCTGGTAGCCTGGCGAGCAGCCCCGTCGATGAGAAACTCAGGAATTTAGTTCATGGGCTGCTCTGTGGCCTGCTAAGTTTGGGACCGGTGGCGCGTTTTTTGCCCGATGCCCAAGCTGCTCAGGAAATTGGGAATTTTTCCGGCAATGCCGCCAAAGTGCGAGAAATGCTCTGCGCGGAATATTCAAATCAAAAACACGCGTTGCTGCCCAATTGCCAGTAAATTTATCAAGATAATCCCTTAGGGCTAAAAAATGTGTGGAATCATAGGCTGGGTGGGATTCTCAGGAGCTAACCCCTCTTTACCGTTAGATTTGCTAAGGCATCGCGGCCCCGACGACCAGGGGCAAAAAGTTTATCGCAGTTATTCTGCCGGGGTCACCGCGGTCCTGGGCTCGACCCGCCTGGCGATTATCGATCTTTCCGCAGCCGGCCATATGCCCATGGAGCATCCTGAGGCGCCTTTGGCGATTGTTTTTAACGGCGAGGTTTACAATTTTTTGGAATTAAGAGCGGAATTGGAAAAGCTCGGTGAAAGGTTTTTCAGCAAAACCGATACCGAGGTGATTCTCCGGGGATACCGTGTCTGGGGTGAAGCGATAGTGGACCGGCTGCAAGGCATGTTTGCCTTCGCCATTTGGGATGGACGGGGCGACGCCAGGCTGCTTCTGGCCCGGGACCGGTTCGGCAAGAAACCCTTATATATTCGGGAAGGCCGGGGTAAGGGGATAAGTTTTTCTTCTGAACTGAAGACGATGGTTAGCTCCGATCCTTACCGGGAAATTGACGCCGGCAGCATCGATTACTACCTGGACCGCGGCTATCCTCCCTCTGACCGCTGCATGCTTCAAGGCTATCGAAAGGTACTGCCAGGGCATTTACTCATCTGGGAGGGAGGGCAGGCGCGCCAGGTTTGTTATTGGGATCCTCCCCCGGCAAATCCCGCAGTAGCATCCTTGTCCGACCAAGAAGCCGCGGAAGAGATGAAAGTACTCTTGATGGAAGCGGTAGAAAAACGGTTAGTGGCGGACGTGCCCATCGGCCTGTTGCTCTCCGGTGGCGTTGACTCGAGCTCGATTCTGACTTTGATGTCCAAGTTGACTCAGGCGCCGGTTAGCACTTATACGGCATGTTTCGGATCGGCAAATCTGGATGAAAGCGAAATGGCCCGGCAAACTGCGTTAACTATGGGGAGCCGGCATCGCGCGATCATGGTAAACCCCCGCTGCGGGCGTCTTCTACCTTTCATCGCCTCCCACCTGGACGAACCTATTGCAGATCCCTCGGCCATTGCCACTTACCTCATATGTCGGCACGCCCGGGAGAAGGTCACCGTCCTGCTAACGGGAGATGGATCGGATGAGCTAATCCTGGGCTATCCAAGATACAGGCTTCATGCCGCGTCTCAGCTTATCAACCGCCTTTTTCCAACTGGCTTACGGAAACTGGGGAGCCGTATTTCCCCAACCTGGTCATTGGTCGAGCGGAGTCTTTCCGCCCCCGCAGACCCACTCCTTCGGGATCGTTATTGGCTTGACCACGGAAAAAAAAGGGAGGGGGCATTCGCCAAGGATGGAAATCGTCTGTCAATCGAAGAAGCAGTGCGTCTGGTACTGCGGGAAGACATCCAGACCTGGCTGGTGGAAGATATCTTGATGAAAGTGGACAAGATGTCCATGGCCACTTCCGTGGAAATCCGCGTGCCTTTTCTGGATCAGGTTTTGGCGGAATGGCTTATTAGCTTGCCGGTTTTCGCCCGGATGAACTGGTGGCGTGGGAAAAAAATATTATACGGGGCGATGCGGGAGTTAGTCCCTCCTCATATTTCCTGGTTAAAAAAGCAACCCTTCCATCTGCCGACCAATGATTGGCTCCGCAGTGAATGGCGCACACTTGCTTATGATGTCCTCTTGGATCGTAAAACCCTGCAGCGGGGCTGGATAAAACGGCAGGAGGTCCAAAAGCTACTCGATGAGCATTTAACAGGGCAATCCCAGCATGGCAGACGCCTGTATCAACTATTGATATTAGAATTATGGGCCAGGTCAATTCTGGACAAAGGGCAGGCTGAACCTATCCCCGCAAGCATAGGCGATTGTGCCAGAGAATTGTCGCCAAATCGCCCGGTTAAGAGGATAGGAGTGATTGCCCCCGCGGGAATCGGCGATACCATGCGCCTCACCCCAACGCTCCGGCGACTGGGTGATTCTGACCCAAATATTTCGGTAACGCTTTACGTGGATGAAGGACGAGGAAGCGATGAAGTGATGGCAGGAGTAGCTCCAGTTGATCGACATATACCCGTCAATTTTCACGTCAAGACATCTATCAAGCTCTATCGCCTAATTGTGGATCTTAGACGGAATTGCCCCGATCAGCTAATTTCGACCTGGTTTTCTAGGCTGTCACTTTTGGTTCAATTACTCTGCGGCGTCAAAAATCAACGCGGGTGGGTGCCCCCCTGGTCTTCGGTCATGCAATTAAGTAAGGTTTTTTGGGAAAAATATGAGGTCTATAATCCCTGCCAGAAAGATGCCGGCAAGTATGACACCCTGGCCTTCAGCCGGATTGCAGGTATCGATTCCCTTGGAAGCCTGGCTCCTATCTTTGCCACTCCTCTATGGGAGGAACAGTCATTGATAGCAGTCAGGAAGAGGTTGGAGGAATTGGAGCGGCCGATCCTGGCCGTCAACGCCGTGGCCCAACCGAGCATCAGGCAGCGGGAGTATCCTCTGGAGCTTATGACGTGCGTCCTCGAAGAGTTTCTCGCTAAGGGAATAGTCAGATCGATAGTCCTGGTTGGAGACAGGTATTCCAGAGAATGTCATAAGCCTTTGACCGTGCTCTTGGGATCCAAAGGAATTGATCTGAGCGGTGAACTTAGCCTGAGCGCCACTGTTGCCATCATCAGGGAATGTGATGTCATGCTCACTATCGATGGAGGTTTGCTACACGCCGCACTTGCCTCGGACCTGCCGGTTTTAGTTCTTTACGGCCCGACGGAGATCTATTCTGAAGACCCCCGGGGAGATTGTGGTCGCTATGTCAAAATCTCGATGTTTGATTCCTGCCGGTGTCTCTGTTTGAATCATCGTGGTATCGCGGCAAGACCCGAATGTCACGAGCAAGCCGTTTGTATGGCATCTATACCGCCTAGCCGGATCGTACAATCTTTTTCAGATCTTCTTGTTCTTGCTTCCCAGCCGAGAAAATTGGCTGGCACAGTTCCGGCAAGCCGCGGAGGGAATTTTTCTTGATTCGGGTCACCATTATATCCCAAGCTGCGGAGTTAGGCGGGGCCGAGCGCAGCCTCTTGACCTTTTTAAAAGCAGCCCACGGTCGTACTGTAGCAGCCACGGTATTAATGCCCCGGGAAGGTCCTCTGGGAGAGTTGCTGACAGAACTGGGTGTTCCCTGGCAGGTCGTTTCGATGCCTACGGGACTTCTCCTGCAATCTCGCCAGAACCACCATCCCCTTGGCTTATTCGCCAAACTTTTGTATCAAGGACCTGGTTACTTAGGTCGGTTAGCTGGGGCCATCCGACGGACAAATCCGGAGGTAATTTATAGCAATGGCATCAAGAGTAATCTCCTCAGTGCCCTGCTTGGCCCCCTGCTCCAACTCGGCGTGGTCTGGCACGTGCGGGATCATTGGCGCGGGGCCTTGGAAACCTGGTTGGCTGATTGGGGGGCCGATCTGATCATTGCCAATTCGCAGTCTTCAGCCACCAATCTTAGGACCCGCATGAGAAGACCTGGGAAGGTAAGGGTGATTTACAACGCGGTAGACCTGGAGGAGTTCTCGCCAGAGGGCCCGGTCGCCGATCTGGCGGCCTTTCCGAAATGCCGATATAAGATCGCCCTCGTCGCGGCATTCGCGAAGATAAAGGGTCAAACACTCTTTATCCATGCGGCCGAAAGGATAAGAAGAGCATTCCCCTCCGCCAGCTTCTTTCTCATCGGCGGGTCCATTTACGATACCGTTGGCGATCGGGAGTATGAGGAAGAAGTGCATAAAACTGCTGAGGCAAAAGGCGTAAGGGACTGCGTGTTTTTCACGGGGTTTCAGCAAAACATGGCGCCATGGTACCGGGCCATGGACATTGTGGTCAATGCTTCCATCGTGCCGGAATCATTTGGCAGGACCTTGCTGGAGGCCATGGCCTGCGGCAAGGCCGTGGTGGGCCCCAATGCCGGCGGCATTCCGGAGTTCGTCCAGCACGGCAAGAATGGCCTGCTCTATGAAATGGGGAATGCAGAAGCTCTGGCCTCAGCGGTGCTCACCTTGTTACGGGACCCGGCCTTCCGGGAGAGGTTAGGTGCTGCTGGGCGTGAGACTACCATGCAGCGCTTCGCCCCGCAAGCGCATGCAAAAGCTATTTCCCGTATTATAAAGCAAGTCTGTCTGATGTAATCATATAAAAAGTATGCCCGCAAGAATAATCGACAATTCCTATAAATCCAATCGATGAAATCAAACAATAATTTTCAAAAATCTAGCACAGAACAAGTCACGCCATTTAATATTTGGAAACCCGGGTGTTATGCTTTAGCGTTGGCTGTCGGATTCTGGTTGCTGGTATATTCTTTTGCCCCCCCCATGTTTTGTGGCACTGATGTCTTTGATTATAAGGATGCAGGAATTAATCTCGCAACGGGTATCGGATTAGTCACCCGCATAAGTCCATCAAACCCAAGCCTTGAGCTAAGCTTTTACGGAAATTACCCCCCACTTTTCCCGGTTTTGTATGGCTTCTTTGTCTGGATTTTTGGCATCAGCCCCAAGGTTAATGTAATTTTTGATTTAATGCTTGCTGCAATCGCAGGGATAGCTTTTTGGTTCGCCATACAACCACGTATTTGTTATCGCAATCAATTAGTACCCAATTTCCTAATACTTTTTCTAGTTCTCTTGACTTTGCCCAAAGGACCCTTTTGGGCTGATTATGAGAGGCCCGATGCGCTTGGCTTTACTCTCATAGTAGTCAGCATAGGCATTCTCCAACATCGATATACCCCGACACGGGTTTTCCTGGCATCTTTAATTGTCGGAATAAATGCGATGATTTCCCCCTTCTGCGCTGTCCTAAGTGGCTTTACATTAGCAGCTTTCTATCTTAGCAACAGATTTTCCCTAACCAAAACAAGGAAATCGACCTCTAATCATGATCTATCCCCTCTTTGTTTAATTGCTATAATTGGTGTTGGAATACCGATCGCTATTGTCGGAATATTGATCTGGATTAAAGATCCATTAGCAATACAGCGCTTTTTGGGTCATGCTCTTGGAAAATCTACCGGAGGCACTAGTGGCATCGGATACCTTCTAAACTTTAATCATTTCACCGCGTTCTCGAAATACAATATCTTAATGCATAAAGTCAAGTTAGCCTTCCTTATACTAGTAATAGTATTATCAGTAGGGTATTTAGTTTTGACAAATTTAATTAGTAGACGAATAAAAATAATATTATCTTCCGCCATTATCTGGGTAGGCAGCATCCCAATTTTATTATTTCCATACCAGAGCAATTATATGTCACTCACTGCGACAGTAATATTGGTGCTTTTTGCGAGATTAGCAATTGTAGATCCAATATCGCAAAATACATCAGTTAGATGGGTAATCTTCGCATCTCTATTATTTATTGCCATATTTGAAGTATTGTTTATTATGCGGGATTTTGTTATAGCCTATGATAGCGCCCCATCATTCCAACGAATGCAGCAAACGTTACAGAAATTGAGTGATTCCAACTGGCCTAAACCTTTGCTCGTAGCAACCTCGCCATCCACATATTTTCTTTTCAAAGGCAAAGGGTTTGATGTGGTTAACATAGACTATCTCGGTAATCCAAGCGATTTGCGGCGCATTGACTTGTTTGCATTATCCTTCATTGGCACGCTCAACCCACTTGAGCCAAACTACCCCTCATGGTGGAAGAACGTCAAGGTAGAGATGGTTTATCGCCCTGTTTTGCCTCAGCGAACTAGACTTCTCGGATATAGCTTGTCGGCGAGCAGCAATACATGGGAGGTCGAGCTATATAAAAGAAAATAATTATAAAAAGTCACTGCTGTCCGGTAGATCTCAAGGGCATACCATCGAAGCGCTGGTACTGCTTCCCCGGCCAGGCAATTTGGGAACATTGTTCACAGCGATGAACGTTTCCTGGCAGGTCGTACCTATGCCCGATGCTCTTCTCAGGCAATCCCGCCAAAAGCGCAGAGCCTTGCTCCGGCCCTTGCTGCGGGTTCCCACTATCTGGCATCTGCGCGATAATTGGGCGGGGGCTCTGGTGGGTCGCATGGCGGATCTTGGTCCCCACCGGATCATTGCCAATTCCCGAGCAACCGCGGCATTTTTGCAAAAAGACATGAAACATCCGCACAAGGTCGTGGTGGTTCATAACCCTGTCGATGTGGCAGAATTTTCCCCCGAAGGCGATACTTTTCCCCTGGAAACCGCAGGTCCCAGGGTTGGATTGGTCGCGGCCCTGACCGGCTTTCAGCCGCAGATGGCGCCGTGGTATCGGGCCCTGGATGTCGTGGTCAATGCTTCGATCCGCCCGGAACCTTTTGGCCGGACGTTACTGGAAGCCATGGCCTGCGGCAAGGCTGTGGTTGGCCCCAATGCCGGCGGCATTCCGGAGTTCGTCCAGCACGGCAAGAAAGGCCTGCTCTATGAAATGGGGAACGTGGGCACACTGGCCGAAGCAGTGCTTCCTTTGCTGCGGGAAACAGCCTGGCGCCAGAAATTAGGCTCAGCCGGACGTGAAACGGCGGTACGGCGTTTCGCTCCGCAACCCCAGGCCCAGGCCATTTTGCGTATATTGTTGGAAAGTTCTCTTGGTGTATTGACCAGGAAAATATGTTAATGAATGATGAAGCGATGGAGGCCGATTAATTGCAGATAACTGGGTGGGTCCCTATTATCCTTGGGTTATTAATCATTCTATGGGCGGCTTCACTGTGGCTCGCCAAAGACCCCAGATCTCAGCCCAGATTGAGCTGGGAGAGTGTCTTTTTATCATTTTTTGGCGTTGTCTGGATGGGCTTTGGCGTAGAATTTATTCTCCGGTTTCTGCTGTTAGCCTATGACCCGGATAATTTCCAGGCCACCAATTTTCCCATCACGATGCTTCCTCCTGAGGTGTTATCTGAAACATTTTTTTACCTTGCTCTCTTCTGGATATTTTTCTGTTTGGGGTTTCTATGTTTGGCTGTCTGGATGACTAGGAAGCCCCCGAGAAGATTGGCAGATATGGAGCAGCTCGTATCGCTCCGGATGACTCCTTTGTTGGATGTGGTGGCAATAGTCACCATGTTTCTGACTATCATCCTCTATGTTGGCCCGGTCCCTAAGGCTCTGCTGGTTCCCTTGGGTCGCGCAGCTTCTTTATGCGCCGTCCCTGCACTTATCGCCTGGATTTTATATTTTCGCGGTGAGAAGATCGGGACCAGGCGTTTTATTTACCTCCTCCCCCTGGCACTAGCTTATGTGCTTTCCCCTTTTCGAGCGGCTCTTCTCACTCTAATTCTTTGCATCCTAATCCCCGCGCTCCAATTTGGAAAAAAGGTATCATTGTACAAGGTGTTGGTCGGATTTTTTATTTTTCTCTTAGTTTCCACCTACGTCAACAACATTTATCGAGCTTATTTGTGGGAGGGGTCCGATAGGGACAGCGTGAACCAAACCTTCTCGGAGGATTGGGAAACCTGGAAAAGAAACCCGGGAAAATCTCCCTGGATACTTGCAGCAGACCGCTTTCATGGCTTTGATTCCATGGCTTTAACGGTGTATGCCGTTCCCGAAATCTTTCCCTATTCAGACAGGAATTTATTTTATGAATTTATTATCAGGAGCTTTGTGCCGCGATTGATTATGGACACCAAACCTCTTAAAGCCAGGGGCCGGGAATTTTCCACCACCATCTGGGCTCTGGGTCTATCGGGGGTTTCAAAGCGCGAATCTGCCCCCATCGCCCCTTCCATGCCCGGTGACCTTTACAGCATTCACGGGGTCCCAATTGTCATTATGGGCGCGTTTATCTTTGGTCTGGTAATCGGACTTCTGGAAAATTGGTTGCGGGGCTCGGTTGCCACGGTTAAATGTATAATGCTTCCGATATTTTGGGTGGGAATCGCGGGAGCCGTAGAGGAAGACCTTGTGCTCGGAGCAGGTACTATAATTCAATATTTAATTGTGTTCTTTATAGCTCTTGCCATCTTAAAGCATTTTATGGCACCGGCTACCAAACTAAAACGGGTATTAAGGAGACCGGTATAATCTTTTAATAATTAATTATTATTTTATTTATTCATAAATAGGAGATTCCATATTATTGAGTAAAATAACAACCAATTACAGACCGCAGATAAAAATATGATCAAATCTGTAAGCAGGCGATTATTGATATGGAGAGGAGTATTGCTCTTAGGGGATATCGTATGTTATTTCCTCTCAGTTGTGTTCGCATTATATTTCAACTCCATTACTTCTAAAGATCCGTTTGGTTTTCTTCTGCAATTTATCATTAAGTTCATTTTAGTGGCGACTACCTATTTTCTGGCACTTTATATAGCAGATATGTACAATCAGCAAAGGGATTTTCGCCGGCCGTTACATAATGCTAAATTGGCTCTTTCTTGTTGGATTGGAACGGCTGCAGTAGTGATAATCTTTTATTTCCCTTTTGGTTCTTTCGTAGGCCGTTACTTATTGATAATCCAGGCCGTGATTTTTTCCTCCTTGATCTGCCTGTGGCGCTTTGCCTTTTCGGCCATGGCCCTGCCTCACCGCCTGCAGATAAATATCTTAATCATTGGAGCGGGCAAATCTGGCAAGCGTCTGTTGAAAGTTATCAGGAAACGGGAGGACTGGGGGTTGTCACCCGTGGGGTTTATAGACGATGATCCCGCCAAAAAGGGTACTATTGTTGATGGATTGCCGGTATTGGGAAATTCAAGCCATCTAGAGGAACTACGGAATGAATATGGAATTTACTTAATGGCGGTGGCTATAACCCATGAAAAGTCCCCCAACCTTATCAATTCTCTGATTAAAGCTTCGTGGAGCGGGTGTCGGCTCATAGATATGCCAAGTCTTTATGAACTTTTGACCGGAATGATACCGACCTCGCATATATCAGAAAATTGGCTCTTTCAATGGAACCTGAATAATTCCAAGATTTATTATCAGCGGATTAAAAGGATTTTGGATTTTATGGCGGCCATATTCTTCTCCCTTATATCCTTGCCCATATTTGCCATGATCGCTTTATTGCTAAAAATAGATAGTCCCGGGCCGATACTTTTCCGACAGCGGCGGCTGGGGCAGGAAGGCAGAGCATTTAATATCTTAAAATATCGTACTATGGCTCAAGGTTCCGAGGCTGACGGCCCCCTCTGGACCGCCAATAATGATTCCCGCATCACCCGCATGGGTAAGCTCCTCAGAAGGATCCGGCTCGATGAATTGCCGCAATTAATTAACATTATCCGGGGAGAGATGAGTTTCATCGGACCTCGCCCCCTGGTACATAACGACCTCAATCAAAGAATTCCTTATTACAATTACCGATTACTGGCAAAACCGGGACTTACAGGGTGGGCGCAGGTCATGTTTCATGATGGTCTAACCCCTGACACAAATTCAGAAAAGATAAAATACGATCTTTATTACGTAAAAAATATGAGTTTAATTCTCGACATAGCTATTATTCTTAAGACTGTAAGGATTGTTTTATTGGGAAAGGGTATATAACATCTGCCCGTCTCTAACCCTGCTCTCAGCAGTTAGTTTTAAGCTGGACAGAGATTAGGCCGCAGGCTGTCCACATCCGGCCCCAATTAACGTAATGACCATCTTATTTCGTGGTTTAACCCTAAAATGCCTCTCCTATCGAAGTCAGCCCTTATAGTGGGAAGAATGATTTTTTCTTTTCCACAACCTTAACCGGCTCCGATCCTATGACCTGGCCCCAGGGTACGGCAAACCTGAGCCGCCTTCCCCCCCCCTGTGCCAGGGCTACCTCTGCTTCCCGCAGCTTCCCGACGATTTGCTCCGGTGTGTAACGCGCCCTGCTCATCTCCCTGCCTCCCTTCGATCACTACTCTAACCTAACTTGGGGATCAGTTTTTGGGGGGCAGGTCAAGGGTCCGGGTCGGCTCCCCAGGAGCTTGTTATATCCTAATACTAGGTGGAAAGAAGAGGTACGGCTTGAAAAGCAGATGAAAAGGAAACGGCGTGGACGACCACCTAAACTAGGTGCCAAGAAACTATGTCAGAAATTTGGGGGAAATTGACTTTCCGCCCAAATTAGTGTTATTGCCATCTACGAGAAGAATTGGCTTCTAGAAAAGGACCGTTTGGGAGATTTTACTCGGGCATAGAGGCTCCAAAAACCATTTTGGGACAGGGGTAAGCCAAGGCTGCCACATAATCTCAGAAGATAAGGAGAATAAACAAATGTCTAAAGAAGACGAAAAAGAATATTATTGGTATTTATCTTCAAAACTTAAAACTCTAACTGTAGAAACATTGGAAAAAGCAATCGCAAAAGTTGTAGGAGAAATGTTGGATGAAAAGCTATCATGTAGTATTCAAAATATTAATTACGAACATCCTCATGTAACCATCAATATGACTTTGGATAGAGAATTTGAGGTTGGCGGCTTTATTAAATAAACTAAAGAAGATTAAATCTGGATTATGCCTGGCTTTACCGCCTGCACCAGGACGGCGTTTGGTTTGTTCCCCGACTAAAAACCAACTCCTGGTGGCGGATCATCCGGGTGATGTGCTTTTTTAATATGGCATTATATATAGCATTATTGTGGATTATTTCACTCTTTTAGTGGACATTTTGAAAAACCTGAGAAAACCAGAGTTTTGAAACCTTCTAAAGAGATATTATGATTTTAGAAATAAGATATATGATCGGGCTATCGGAAGGAATTTTGGATTGTTTAGATGGCGTATCAATAGCAGTGATTTTTAATCACCCTTCTTTGAAATAACTCTTTGCAATATCTTACTCAGTTCCGAAACCCGATACGGTTTAGCAATGACTTCGGAGAACCCATATTTCTGAAAGTCTGCCATAATCGGGTCATCCGAATAGCCACTGGAAACCATAGCCTTCACCTGCGGGTCGATCTTAAGAAGCTCCTTTATGGCCTCCTTGCCACCCATGCCCCCGGGAATTGTTAGATCCAGGATTACCGCAGCAAATGGCTGATTGGTCTCCTTCGCCTTGACAAATTTTTCTATGGCCTGAGAACCATCGCTGGCAAAATCCGCCTCGTAGCCCAACTGGCTCAACATCCCGCCTAAAACGTCTCTGACCATTTCTTCATCGTCCATTACCAGGACTTTTCCTTGCCCCATAGTCGGTTTTACCGTTTCCGGTTCATCGGCAGGAACTCCTTTGTCTGTGGCAGGGAGGTAGATATAAAAGGTGGTGCCAACTCCCAACTGGGACTCTACTTGTATTTGCCCGGAATGATTTTTAATAATTGAATAAGCCGTCGATAGGCCCAATCCGCTTCCCTTTTGTTTGGTACTAAAATATGGGTCAAATATTTTATCTAAATATTGTGGGGAGATGCCAACCCCTTGATCAGCGATGGCAAGCTTAACATATTTACCCTTTGATATAGTTAACTTCGATTTGGCTTTTAGTGAAATATTTTCTGCTTTTATCTTAATAATTCCACCCTCTGGCATGGCCTGATCAGCATTTATTAGCAAATTGCCAATAACTTGATTGATCTGTACTATATCAACTTCCACTAACCAGAGATTGTCAGGGATGGACACTTCACAGCGAGACTTGGAACCGGATAACGATAGCCTAGCTGACTCTATTATTAAATTAGCAATAGGAACAATCTTTTTAATTGGTTCCCCACCCTTGGCAAAGGTGAGCAGTTGCCCAGACAAGGCCCGTGCCCTTTGGCAAGCCTGTTCTGCCTGAGCCAGCCTATCTTGAGCCTTAGGCTCTATCTTGCTATACAGCATGGCCAGGCCAATATTCCCGAGTATGATAGTAAGAATATTGTTAAAGTCGTGCGCAATACCGCCAGCGAGAATGCCTAATGATTCTATTTTGCTGAACCTCAGGCGCTCTGCTTCGGCTTCCCGGAGGGCTGTGATATCCCGTATCGATTCTATCGAACCGATAATATCCCCATGCGAGTCGATTAAGGCACTTGCC
>Ga0181539_1000353_pt1 | contig 55516 bp, 43 predicted proteins | sample PEATcosm2014_Bin_46_FD_119767 | JGI IMG/M metagenome (GOLD analysis project Ga0181539, IMG submission 119767) | Peatland microbial communities from MTU Mesocosm Facility, Houghton, MI, USA - PEATcosm2014_Bin23_60_metaG | ecosystem: Environmental > Terrestrial > Soil > Wetlands > Peat | place...
CGCTGCGGCAACTTCGGGCTCGGTGCTGCGCGACGTGTACCTCAACGTAAGAATTCGGCCAGAGTTCCAATTTCAGGCCGGCCAGTTCAAAACGCCCTTCGCTCAAGAAGCCGGAACCGGCGCTACCAACCTGGACTTCGTGGAACGCGGCTTCCAGTCGATGTTGTACCCCTCAGCGGCCTCGGCGTACCGCAGCCCCGGCGTGGCCATTCACGGAGACCTTTACGGCGGCGTTGTGCAGTACTGGGTGGGGGCGTTTAACGGCAAGGGGTATGCGCTCGTCAACACGACCAATCAACCGGAAGTCATCGGGCGGCTCCGCTTCTACCCATGGCGCAAATCCAAGAACGACTGGCTCAAGCAATTTGCCTTCGGTGGATCCATTGACCGTGCGCGTTCGCAAGGTCTTACCAAGGATCAAAGCTTCAGCGGCGCGCTGCCCGATGGAGCTTATACCTTCTTCCCGCAGTTTGCCATTAACGGACCCATCCAGCGCTACAACGGTGAGTTCACCTACATCAAGAGTCGTTTCGCTCTGCGCGGCGAATACGATCAACTCAATATGTCCCGTAACAATGTCGGCTCCGAGCAGGCGGGAGGACTGGGCTTCCTGAGTCTTCCGTCCATCATAGCCAAGGCTTATGACGTCAGCGCAACTTTCTTGCTGACCGGGGAAAAGCGGCCGGAAAACGGCACTCCCCGGGTCAATCGTCCGACGTTCGGCCCCGACACTCCAGGCGGCAAGGGACGTGGGTTGGGAGCCTGGGAACTCGCTTTCCGAGTCACTGGTATCCACGCCAACGAACCGGGTGCGAACTTCTTGGACTATTACACGCCGGGTTATGTGCCCACATACGATTACCACACTCGTGAGTACACGATCGGGATCAACTGGTATCCCAATTATTGGGTCAGGTACATGGTCAATGCGGCCATTGATCAGTTGAAGGATCCCAGCACAATTGGCGCGGTGCCGCAGAACTACTATGTGGTCATGCAGCGCTTACAGTTCAGGTTCTAAAGTCTGCCCGCTCGGCTGTCCGTTGCGGATGGAACAGTCAACAAGTTTTGTAGATGCCGGGGCTGGTCGCAACTGGCTCTGAAGGGAAATCGCAGGAGGGGATTCGATGAGACCGAAGATTCTGCTTATTATCTTAGTCACCGCGCTGTTTGTCACCCTGAGCGGCTGCGGAAGTGTTTCCAACTGTCCGATTTGCGGCACCACCAAGAATGGCAGCTATGGCGTCATCGACATTATCCCCGTGCCCGAGCACAATCCCACGGGCGAGCCGGGCGGACCGTTTAACTCCTTCGACATAAGCTGGATCGCGAAAGCGCCAGGCGGCACGGGCCACAATTTGGACTATGTTTCCGATCGCATCGGTTTGGCCGTCGATGTTTTCGACACGACCAATGACCTCGCGGTGAATGCCATACAAGGCACCAACGCTGTGACCGCCGCGGGGAACCAAGCCAGTCCGTGCGCGACAGATCCGACGACTGGTAATGACATAATTCCCCCCATCATTTCCGTGTTTGGCAATTTCACCAGGTTCGGATGTAGAACCGATTTATCCTGGGAGGGCGGGCCCATGTTCCACCTCAACACGGGCTTTGGCGCAAACCACCACTTCGGTGGATTTCCCGGCGCGCAGTGTTGCGCTGCACGCGCCAACGGCGTGAATCCAATGTCCGGCCCGGATGGGCTCGAAGTGAGCGCGGACGGCAAGACCCTGTTCGTCGGGAATGGCAGCGCTTCAGTCGTGGTTTTCGACTTGACTACGATGAACCTGACGACCAATCCGCCTGGTCCACCCACCGTACTGGCCGCCATACCTACCGGCGTTTCGGCCGATTATGACGGTCCGTTGGGCATCGCTCCCTGCGTCTCCTCCTGGAACGGCGAGGCCGGTTCTGCTGCGGATTGCGGCGATGACCGGGCTGATGAAATGTCATACGACAACGTTCATCACGTTCTCGCGATCATCAACGGCGACCCAGGATTGCCATTCGTCACGTTTATCGACATGCAGTACATCGTGGGCGCAACACCACCGAGGACCTCGGACTCGGACCCGCTGGGGTTAGGGGATCTGCATTGTCTGCCGATTGATTCGGCGTCCGCTTACGGGCCCTATGCCGCGCCCGCGCAGCTAACCGATCTGATTAATTTTCCGAGTTATCCGTCTCAGGCATATTCACAAACTTGGGTGGTAGCGCAGACCGGCGCTTCGTTCAACCCGCCGAGGTGCATCCTCGGGCAAATCTACTATGACGGCGCAGGAGGACTGAACTCCGGAGGGTCAGGACTCGGGTTCGGACTTCAGCCGGGCGTTCCAGTCGACACCGTTGCCAATAATTCGTTCCCTTGCCCGGATCCGTCCAATCCGCAGGTGTTCGGTGGCGTCTCCGGATCGGCGGCCTCGCTGGTCCCTGGCATCGGCACAACCCCCGGCGGCAAGGCCTACGTCATTCCGTGTCATCACGGCCCCATTGTTGACCAAACATTAGGGACGTTCTGTAGCCAAACATCTCCCGGCACCAACTGCGCTGGCGCCATAGCGCCAGCCGGTTTGGGAGGGATGGTTTGGAATCCCAACACCGGTCACTTGCTGCAGGCAAATGAGAATTCCATCGGTATCACAAATATCGGAAGCATAGATGAAATCGATCCGAGGCTAACAGACACCAGTTGCGGGGGGGTCTCCTGTGGCCCGGTAGTGGTCAATAGCTTCGTGATGCCAAATTGCATGCCGACCAGCGTCGCTCAGGGTCCGAATAACCACTTCCTCGTAGGTTGCGCCGACCATGATGGCGAGGCATTTCCTCCCAATGAGTACATTATTGATGGAACTACAGGCGCCATCATCACCCAAATTTACAATGTCGGCGGCGTTGACGAGATTTGGTACAACCCTGGCGACAATAAGTACTACACGGCATCAAGAGATATGCCCAATGGCCCGGTCTTGGGTGTCATCGATGCCGCAAGTAACCTGTGGCTGGAGAACGTTACGACCGGCTCCAATTCCCACAGTGTCGCAGTCGATCCCGGCAATAATCATGCGTTTGTTCCCCTTCAGGCCGGGGGACAATGCACGACGCAGAGCAGCAACGGCTGCGTTGGTGTCTACGCTCAACAGTGAGGCGGAGTGAGACGATCGCGAATCTCAACAGATCCACCGCGCGATCAGATTGGTGATATAGTTCAGCTAACGCGCAGGGCGGGAGGTTCGACTCCGCCCGCCCGCGAAGTTTGCTGAGGTCGCTTATGGCCATGCATCGAAAAGCTGTCACGCGAGGATATGTCTTGGCGTTCTCGCTTCTTTGGGTGCTGGTCGCGCTGGCAAGCGAGCAACCGGAGCCAAAACCCACCGACGTCCCCGCAACCGTAATCGCCCACTTGCCTTTGCCGCAGGCGGCCGGAAGTCAAATGTTGCTTCAGAAGGAGCACGCGAAAGAGTACCTGTACGTTCAGCAGGCCGCGAAGCAAGGCTTCATGATCGTGGACGTGACCAAGCCGGAGAAGCCGAGCCTTTTGAAGAGAACGGCGGAATCGAATCAGTCGACGGCGGGAAACCTGCAGATGGTTAGCCCCGATGTGGCCATCGCGGAAGCTCCGGAAAAAACACCGACGACTCTGACCAGCAGCAGCCATCCCACCGAAACCGTTCGCGTGCTCGACTTGAGCGACCCGCGCAATCCAAAGACGCTGGAGACGTTTAACAAAGTTACTAGCCTTCTTCCGGATGGCGGCCACGGCTTGATCTACCTCACCAACAACGAAGGCTTGTGGATTCTCCGCTACAATCGCCCGTCCCGACTGGAGCCAGCCAAGAAGAAGCAGCCCTGTGACTCCGAATCCGCGATCATGGCCATGCCGCCGGACTGCGACTGAGGCCCTGACCTGAACCAAAGCGAACCTCGTCGAAAACCTGCGGCTGAGAGACTCAGCGCACCGCGCATTCCTTCGCGATGGTCTTGATCGAGGTGATGGTCAACGTCACTGAGGCTGGAGAACCCGCCCTTGTTAAGGAGTCGGAGCTTGTGCTCATCGACGGTGACTCCGTCCCGGTTACTTCCACTTGTTGTCCCAGGTAGCGGCGGAGCTTCATTTTGCCAGTAGCCTGAAGTTCGTAAGTCATGGCGGGGTCTTGTTTCATCAGGATGTAATCGCCGGTAGCCCTGCCGACGCAGCCCTGTACGGTGACCGGTCCGTTGGAAACTTTCGCGTGCTTCTGGCTCGTGGTGCTGGGATTGCTGTTTTGTGCCAGGAGAATGCTGCCCGAAAGCAGCAGAGCAAACCACAGCTTTTTCATAGAAATTCCTCCCCTTCTAGAGTGGGATGTCATCGCTATTGCACCGGTCGCATTTAAATTTAATCTGTGGGGACAGAGAGAGGGCTACTTGACGTGAGTTTCCTGATAGTGCAGTTCCTTCCATTGCCCGGCGCACTTCACCCAGACTTCACTGATGTACACCCGTGAGTAGCGCACTTGCGCCTTGGGCGGGAACTGCATGGTCACTTCGTAGATGACCAGGGCGGCGTCCGGCCCCAGCGGAATCAGCTTGTACCCCCACAGCGTATAGTTGAAGACGTTCGTCTCTGCCAGTTCGTTCACCGCTTGAATCTTGTTCCGCTCGCCCCGGCCATCGATTTCCACGCCCTGATAGTCGTCCGCTAACAGTTCGGCGTAACCTTTCTTGTCCTTGTTCTTCAATGCCTCCCACTCGACTTTGATCTTCGCTTCGAACATATCCTCCAGCTTCGAGTCGGCGGAAACGCTACCGGACTGCCGGCTTTCGCCAGTCTTAGGCGGCACTGCGGGTTTTTGCGCCAGCGCCAGAGCCGTCAGTCCCGCAATACAAACGAAGACGAAGCCATCTCGCATAAGTCCTCCGAAGCGAACTGCAGCGAATCTTATTCAGGTGCACGCCTGGTCTGGCGCAACTGGACTCTATTGCAAATCTTTGACTTTCTTTTGCAATGCTGCGAGCAGTGGCGGAGGCAGTTCGGCATAGCCTTCCTGGACTGCAAACTGCTGGCCATCCGTGTATATCCAATTCAAGAGATTGCTTAACGTGGCTGCACGAGCGGAGTCGGTGGATTTGATTCGCAGGTAAATCCAGCTGAAACTGGTAATGGGAAAAGAATCGGCTCCGGGTGTGTTAATCAACGAGGCGGAGAAGCCCTTCCAGCCCGGTGCCTCTGCCGCCTGGCATGCCGCGGTCATGCCCTCGGTGGAAGCTCTAATAAACTTACCGGCGCGATTCAGCACCGCGGCTTGGGGAATACTGCCCTTGACTGCATATTGGTACTCCACGTAACCAATGGAGCCGGGGTTGTTTTTCACTTTGTCTGCCATATCGGAACTGCGTTCCGCCGGCGTGCCAACTGGCCACTTGGGTGAAGGGGTGATTCCAATTTGGGCGCGAAATTTGGAACTCACCTTGGAGAGAAAGTCAGTGAAGACGTAGTTGGATCCCTTTCCTGCGGGGCGATTGACCACTTGGATTGGAAGATTTGGCAGAGCGATCTCTGGATTGAGTTTTACGATTTGTGGCGCATTCCACGTCTTCACCTCGCCGAGGAAGATCTCGGCCAACACCTCTCCCGAAAGCCGCAGCTCCTGGTGGACATCGGGAAGGTTGTAGATGGGAACAATCGCGATGATCACGGCCGGCAGTTCGATCAAACTGCCCTCTTTCCGCTCCTTATCTGTAAGCTGAGCTTCCCCGGCGGCAAAGTCGCCCGCACCATGTGAGATCTGCTTGATCCCTTCGCTGGTGCCGACCGGGAGGTATCGCATCTGCATGTTGGGGTTGCGCTTGCTGTACTCCTGTGCCCACCGGTTGTAAAGAGGCGCCGGTACAGTCGATCCGGACCCCACCAGGACAACCGCGTTTTGGGCATTGGCAGGAGCGCCGCGCAGGCCGAGAGCAAGAAGGGACAACAGACAGATATGCGAGAACAAACGGCGGTTAGAACGTCGCTGCGCAATGCGCGACGCCGAAAAAATTGCAGGTACCTTCATTGTGTTCCTCCTGAATTGTGGCCGGACTGTCAAACGCAGCCATCCTCTTGGCCCCCGGAGCACCGAAGCTAGCTGATGATTGTAAGTTACCACCGCTTTGAGTGAACCCAAACTGTCACGTAACGAGCAGATGTTGTCAGACTAGGAACGACCATCGCTCCAAACCCCCGTTCTCGACGAGGGCTGGAGCCGAATTCTCGCCTCAACGACGCGGAGTAAACAGGCGAGCATTCGCCCGGCATTGAGTTTCTACCGGCAGTGCGAGCTATGGGAGGGAGGTGCTGACAAACGGCTGATGTTAAGATGCTGAATGTCTGGACTTCCCGTCGCCGCGAATCGCGCTGTACACTAGTACGCCCAGGGGCTCGCCGGACAGTACCGCGAAAGCCGAACCGACCTATGTCGCACAAAAAAGAGGTTGAAGCTTTAGCGCGTGAACTGCTGTCCGCGTATGAGTCGGGCAAGATGGTCGCTATCCCTCCCTCGGGGCGCCCCGGTTTCGACCTCAACACGGCTTATGAGGTTGAAGCAACACTCAAGCAGTTCCGCGAAGCTGCTGGACACAGAGCCGTCGGCCGCAAGGTTGGTTATGCCAATAAGGCCATGTGGCGCGTGCTCAAACTTGAAACCCTGGTTTGGGCCCACATGTATGACGACACGGTGCATTACAGTGACTGCAACTCCGCCACGCTGACGCTCGCACATCCCCGTTCGCTGAAGATCGAACCCGAGATTGTTTTCGGTCTGAAACAGCCGGTCCTGGCTGAGGGCGGTGAAGCCCCTGATGCCACCGCTGCGCTTGGATCCACGGATTGGCTGGCGGTGGGATTCGAAATCATCGATTGTCCCTTTCCGGACTGGCAGTTTCAGCCCAGTGATTTCGTTGCCTCCTTTGGACTTCATGCCGCGCTGGTGATCGGAGAGCGTGTGCAGGTCCGGCGCGACGGCATCGCCGCGCTGGTGGACGAGCTACCGCGATTCAAGGTGCGCATGTCGAAGAACGGGGAGTTTGTGGAAGAAGGATCCGGCAGGAACTGTTTGAGGAGCCCCGCCTTGTGCTTGGCGGAACTCAGCGCAGCCATCGTGCGGCGATTCCCAAACCAGCCCTTGAGCGCTGGGGAAATCGTCAGCTCCGGAACGCTCACGGCCGGACATCCGACCGACAGAGGTGACCTTTGGACAGTTGAGGTCGAGGGGCTGTCGCTGTCGCTGCCGCCGCTGACACTGCGCCTGACTTGATCTATGGCCGATGAGGTGTCGATCACGCAGCAGTGTGACTGGGATCACCAGCGAAGTGCTCGTCCCGGTATAGTTATATTTGGCTGAGGGCCGTCGAACGCCGCAGTGTTGTTGCGCTTCGCGGGAGCATTGGTGGCTGTTCGGTAGCGGCCGCGACGGCCCCCTCACAAGGAGCTTGATATGAAGCGATCTTCCGTTTTGTTCTCGTCAGCGATGCGCTTTGAAAATGTCTTACCGACGGGGTGGATTGTGAAGCAACTGACTCTGCTCGCAGTTGTTCTGGTTCTTCTGGTTATCTCGGGATTCGCTCAACAACCGATCACCATCGGGTTCACCGTCTCCAAGACCGGGGCCCTGAACGTCGATTCCGTGGAGCAATATCGCGGGTTTGAACTGTGGCGCGACCAGGTCAACGCTGCCGGCGGCATCAAGGCCGGTGGCAAGAGCTACAAAGTACAGTTTGCCAGCTACGACGATGAATCCAACTCCAAGCGCGTGCAGCAGCTCTACAGCCGCATGATCCTGGAGGACAAAGCGGACTTCCTGTTCAGTCCCTACTCGTCCCCGCTTACTGCCACCGCCGCGGTAGTGACGGAGCAGTACGGCAAGATCATGCTCACCACCGGTGCGGCCGAACCAAAAACCTACACTCTGGGCAACCAGTACCTGTTCCAGATGTTCGCGCCCGCTCCCGAATATCTGAAGGTTGCCCTCGATGCTCTGAAGACCAAGGACCCCAAAGCCACTGTCGCTTTCGTCTACGAGGACTCCTCGTTCTCGGTAGCGGTAGTGACCCCAGCCAAGGCCTATGCGCAGCAGCTCGGGTTCAACATAGCGTTCAGTGAAGCCTATGCTCCCAACACCACCGACTTCAGCGCCATCATCGACAAGGCGATTGCGTCCAAGGCGACCGTGCTTCTGGGCGGCGGCCACTATGCTGACGGATCGACGCTGGCCCGGCAGCTCTACGGCCACAAAGTTCCTCTGAAGATGCTGACGTTGCTGGTGGCGCCAGACAGCCCGCAGTGGGTCGAACTGGGCGATGCGGCGCTGGGCGTCATGGTACCGTCACAGTGGGAACCGCAGTCGGCGTTTAAGGCGCAGTACGGGCCGAGCGGCGCCGATTTCGCCAAGGCGTATACCGCGAAATACAATACGCCGCCCAGCTACGAGTCCGCCGGTGGCTACGCGTGCGGGCTGATCCTGCAGCGCGCCATCGAACAGGCCGGCGGGATTGATTCGGCCAAGGTGGCGGAGGCGTTGAACGCCAACGATGTCACCACCTTCTACGGTCGGACCAAATTCTCGACCGCCGCTAATGAACACGGCTTGCAGTTGGGCCATTCTATGGTTCTGGCGCAATGGCAGAAGGACAAGTCCGGCAAACTGGTAAAAGAAGTTGTGTGGCCACTGGCAGGCCAGAGCGCCAACCTGATGTACCCAATCCACTGAAGAAGATCGGGTCATCAGGTGATCCGGCCATCGGGCGATCTGAATTGTGGTTTTGAACCAGTTCGCCCGATTTTCCCAACTCTGGGGTGGTAAGGGCAGGCATAATAGCGAATTCAGAGTTGCTGTGACTGCAGGCAGGCGCTGCCGAGCTGCGCTCGGCTTGGACGGGCGAGGGCGCCCGTCCCCACACGAGCATGAACGCGGAGGGTGAAACATGTCGGGCGTTTTAGCTTCCATGATCGACGGCGTGCTCGTCGGCGCGGTGTACGGACTGGCGGCGATGGGCTTGAGTCTGATTTGGGGAGTGATGGATGTCATCAATCTTACCCATGGCGCCATGATCGCGCTGGGCATGTTCTGCATGTATCTGTTGTTCGCTGCCACAGGGATCAACGCTTATGTGTTGTTGCTGCCCACCATCGGGGTCGGATTGCTCCTCGGACTCATCGTCTACTGGATGGCTGTGCACTGGGTGGTGGGCCGCTCCATGTTGATGAGCTTGCTCTCCACGTTCGCGGTGAACATGATGGTCATCGGCATCGGCACAGCGGTGTGGAGCACCAGTCCGTACAACGTCAACTTCGTTCTTCCCGGCATCACCATCGGAGCCTACACTTTCACCGGAAACCACATCGCTGCCGCCATCTCTGCGGTGGTCATCGCCCTGGCGCTGCAATTGTTCCTCTATCACACACGTACGGGCAAAGCCATTCGCGCCGTGGCCGATAACCGCGAAGCCGCCGAGTTGATGGGCATCTCTTCGACGGCGGTGCTGAGTATCGCTTTTGCGATCGGCATCGCTCTGGCGTGCACCTCGGGTGCATTGGTCTCCACCTTGTTTCCCTTTACCATTCTTTCCGGCGGGGTGTACCAGTTGAAAAGTTTCGTGGTGACCATTCTGGCGGGACTGGGCAAGCCGTTCGGAGCCTTGGTCGCGGGAGTGCTCCTGGGTTTGCTGGAGGGAGTGGTCACGCCGTTCATCGCCGTCAGTTGGATTCCGCTGATCGAGTTTGGGCTGTTTGTGGTGGTGCTGGTCGCATTCCCGCAGGGCATCTTCGGGAAGAGGGCGACGGCATGATACTGCGCCGTCCCTTCTTCTGGATCATTCTGCTCGTCGCCGCCGGGTTCGTTTACGCGCCGCTGCACGGGAACAACGTTTCCTTGCGGGAAGATCTTATCCTCATCGCCATCGCCATCATCCTGGCCAGCAACTTGAACCTGATGATCGGCTACACCGGTTACGTGAACTTCGGCCACATCGTTTTTTACGGGCTGGGCGGTTACGTGGGACTTTACCTGACGACGGTGCGCGGCTGGAACTTGGTGCTGTCGGCGCTGGTGGCCGGTGTGGTGGTCAGTGTCTTCGCGTTGTTGTTCGGATTAGCCATTTTGCGCTTGCGTGGGGCCTATTTTGCCCTGGCCACCATCGGTATTCTCCAAGCCGTACAGGCGTTTGTTTCCAACTTCGATCCGTGGGGCAGATCGACTGGAATGTACCTTTCGTTCAACTCGTACCAGTCTCTGGGCGGCGCCAGGCACGCTCTCTGGATCACCTACTTCCTGATCATTGCGGTCATGGCCCTCTCGATGATCGTGAGCCTGGCGATTAAGAATTCCAAGTTTGGATTGGGCCTGTTCGCCATCCGCGAGGACGAAGATGCCGCCGTGGTGCTGGGCGTCAACGCCACCATGTACAAGGCGATCATCTACAGCGTGTCCGCATTTCTGCCTGCGGTCGCTGGCGCGCTGATGTTTTTCAAGAATGGCATGATCGATCCCTCGATCGCCTTCGAGTACATGCTGTCGCTGGAAGGCATCGTAATGCTGATGCTCGGCGGCCAAGGCTCAGTCATCGGCGCGGCTCTGGGCGGGAGCCTTTACGAGAAACTTCGCTCCTACCTGCTGACTTCTCCCGTCCTTTCCAACTTTCACCTGGTGATCGCCGGCGGACTGCTGCTCATGGTGGTGCTGTTCGCGCCGGGAGGCCTGATCGGCTGGGTGTATCGCCTGGTGCCGCGCGCGCGTAAGGTGATCGAATGAGCACCATCCTGGAAGTGCGCGGCGTCAGTAAACGTTTCGGCGGGCTGGTAGCGGTTTCTGACGTCAGTTTCAGCATCGATGAGGGTGAGATCCTGGGCCTGATCGGTCCCAACGGTGCCGGGAAGACAACATTGTTCAATGTCGTGAATGGGGTCTACAAGGCCAGCCAGGGAACCATCACCTTTGCGGGAAAAGACATTACCCACTGTTCGCCGGACCAGGTGGTCCACTTCGGCTTGGCGCGCACGCACCAGATTGTGAAGCCACTGAACGAGCTTACCGTGCTGGACAACGTCACGGTGGGTGCATGCTTCGGTCGTGAATATCTCGATATGGCCGCCGCACGCAAGGTAGCTTCCGAAGTGCTGCAGCGGGTTGGATTGGGGGACCGCGCGGACATGATGGCGCGCTCGCTGACCATCGCCGGCAAGAAACGCTTGGAAATAGCGCGGGCGCTGGCGGCGAAACCCAAGCTCCTGTTGCTGGACGAGGTGCTGGCGGGACTGAATCCCACCGAAATTGCGGCCATGATCGAATTGGTTCGCAAGATTCGCGACGGCGGCATCTCGGTGCTCATGATCGAGCACCTGATGCAGGCGATCATGAGTCTTTCCGATCGCATCGTGGTGCTGAATCTGGGCCGCAAGCTGGCGGAAGGCAAGCCGGATGAGGTGGTGCACAATTCGGATGTCGTCGAAGCCTACCTGGGCTTTCCCGATATCGTTGACAAATTGACAAGGATGGAATGATGGACCTGGCCCTTCAACTAGAGAACCTCGAGTCTGGATACGGCGAAGTGCAGGTCCTGTGGGGTATTTCGCTTGAGGTTGCGCGCGGGAAGTTAACCACGATCATCGGAACGAATGGCGCTGGCAAGACCACCACTCTGCGCACCATCATGGGCAGCCTGCGTGCCTGGAAAGGCAGCGTCCTGCTGCACGGAGAAGACGTCACACGGCTCCCACCTCATGCCAAAGCAAATCGCGGCCTGGTACTGGTGCCGGAGGGCCGGCAGCTTTTCCCGGACATGTCGGTGGAAGAGAACCTGGAGATGGGCGGGTACTCGAAGCGGGCCCGCAAGCGACAGAAACAGAACCTGGAACGCGTCTATGAACTGTTCCCGCGCCTGAAAGAGCGCCGTAATCAGAAGTCTTCCACCCTCTCCGGCGGCGAGCAGCAGATGCTGGCCATGGGCCGCGGCTTGATGCAGGAGCCGGAGGTGCTGATGATCGACGAGCTCTCGCTCGGTCTCGCGCCGGTGCTGGCGCAGCAGCTCTTCTTGACCCTGGGAGCCCTGCGGAAACAGGGGCTCACCATCGTCCTGGTAGAACAGAATGTGCACCTCGCACTGGCGATAAGCGACTACACCTACGTGTTTGCCGAAGGACGAATCAGCATCCGTGGCAAGTCGGGCGACGTCGCAAGAATGGATGAAGTGCGGCGAGCGTACCTTGGACTCTAAGAGCGAGAGCGGTTTCCCAGCCGATGCGGTTCCCTCTAGTGCCCCAGTTGATCGGCGGCGATCCATCCTTCCCACGTCCGAAGCCTACAGCGGTTTCGGGGCCATTCCCCATGATGCCGAAGACCTGCTCCTGCCCTCGCGACTTTCCCGCCTGGGAAAGCCAAGCAGCACGGGTGAGCAGTTTGCACGAAGACCTTCTCTCCGCCCGCTATTTCATGGGCGGCACATAAGGAATATATCGAGCAAACAACCAGCACAGGAAGAACACGACCGGTATGTGAACGATCAACTGCAGCACTCCATATCCCACAATGTCCCTGGCCTTCAATTTCAATATGCCCAGCAGAGGTAGCATCCAGAAGGGATTGACCAGATTGGGTAGCGCTTCCGACGCGTTGTAGATCTGCACCACCCAGCCCAGATGCACCTGGTGCAGATTCGCGGCCTGCAGGACATACGGCGCTTCGATGACCCACTTACTGCCGCCGGAGGGAATGAAAATGCCGAGCACCGCCGAATACATCGCCACCAGCAAGGGATAGGTATTGTGGGTGCTGATGGAGGCGAAGAGCTTCGCCAGCGCATCCGCGATCCCCGTTCCGACAATCATTCCGAAGATCACTGCGTAAAACGGGAACTGGATCAGCACACCGCCGGTGGCGGGAATGCACTCCGTTACCGCGCGCATAAAGCGCTTCGGGCGCCAGTGCAATAAAAGCCCAACCGTGATGAACATGAGGTTGTAAGTATTAAGATCGAGCGCCGCCAGCGCGCCTTGCGGCGAAGTGCGGAATACGTCGATCAGATACCAGCACAACAGCGCGGCAACCAAAATTGTGAGTAGTGGACTGTATTCCAGCCACTCGCCGGGTTTGGTCTGGGGTTCCAGGCTGGAACGAATCGGCTCGTATTGGATGCCGTAGGATTCGGCGGTTCGGGCGTTCTCCGGCGACGGCGTGGATAAGTAGGCGATCAGCACCGATAGCACGATGAGGATGACCGTCGTCGCGATGCTTTGCCACAAGAAGAGAGTTTGGGTAAGCGGGATCAGACCGCTAATGTTGAACAATGACGGCGGCATGGCGGACCTGGTCGCCATCAGCATGGCAGCGGAAGAAGACAGCCCCATCGCCCAGACGGCTCCCAGCCCGAGGTACGCCGCACCACCAGCAGCGCGATAATCCATTCCCTTGACGCGATGAGCCAGTTCGCGAACAAAGAGTCCACTGAAAATCAGGCTTAAGCCCCAGGAGATCAGCGACGTCAGCATGGAGAACAACGCCACCAGGGCGACAGCTCCCCGCGGCGTCTTTGGAATTCCGGCTAAGGCTCGGATTGCGCGATACACGATCGGCGTCGAGGCGACGACGTATCCACCGATGATGATCATTACCATCTGCATGGTGAAAGGGACGAGAGTCCAGAAGTTCTTCCCACCCTGGATGGCCAGTTTGGCGGGACTTTGATGAAGCAAAAGGCCGACAATAAAGACCACCACAATTCCCAGCAACGCAAAAATCAGCGGCTCCGGAAACCACCGCTCACTCCAGTTGGCGAGCCGCAGGCCAAAGCGGACAAGGCGTTGTTCCTGAGTTGCCGCATGGTTCTCTCGTGGCATGTGCATACCCGATCCTTTCGGTTCGTCGGCGACATTCTGCGCAGTTCTTTGCCGAAATATGCCCGACATTGTAGCGCATGGTTCGCGCAAGGGAAATCGTTGTGCCGGATTCCACGATAGGTGTAGGATGCCTTCGATTGGGCTAGCAGGATCGGCCACTACTTGCTTGGTCTGGAGCGAGTCATGAATACTCTCCCGGTATTGTTGGGTGCGTTGTGCGTGTACGCCCTTGCCTACCGTTACTACAGTGCGTTTATTGCCGCGAAGGCTTTGGCGCTCGACGATCGCCGCATCACTCCGGCGCACACTTACGCGGACGGGCATAACTATGTTGCTTCGCCACGATGGGTGCTCTTCGGACATCACTTCGCGGCCATCGCGGGAGCAGGGCCGCTGGTGGGGCCGACGCTGGCGGCGCAGTTCGGGTTTGCGCCGGGCTTTCTTTGGCTGCTGATCGGCGCCGTCCTGGCCGGGTGTGTACAGGACTTCACCGTGCTGGTGGCTTCCATACGTCACCGCGGCCGCTCGTTAGCGGATATTGCCCGCACCGAGATCAGTCACTTTGCCGGCCTGGTGGCGATGGTCGCCGTGCTCTTTATTCTTCTGGTCACGCTCGCCGGCCTCGGCATCGTAGTGGTCAATGCGCTTTCGAATAGCCCGTGGGGCGTGTTCACCATCGGCATGACCATTCCTATCGCCGTCATCATGGGATTGTGGATGTTCAAGAGCCATGCCGGAAAGATTACGGTCACCGGTCCCAGTATCTTTGGTGTCGTTCTTTTGATCGGCGGCGTGATCGCCGGACACTGGGTGGCGCAGAGCGGAGCGGCAGCGGCGCTTACTTTCACGCCCCATCAGATCACGATCCTCATGGCGATCTACGGCTTAGTGGCGTCGGTTCTCCCCGTCTGGCTGGTACTGGAACCGCGCGACTATCTTTCCACGTACGTTAAGCTGGGGACGATCGCCGTCCTGGTTATCGGCGTCTTCGTGGTTCATCCCAATATAAAATTCCCGAACTTCACGCAGTTCGTTCATGGTGGCGGACCGATCATCAAAGGAAGCCTGTTCCCATTTCTTTTCGTGACCATTGCTTGCGGCGCGATCTCCGGCTTTCACTCGCTGGTGGCCTCCGGTACAACGCCCAAAATGTTGGACAAGGAAAGTGACGCTCGCTTCATTGGATATGGCGCCATGATTGCGGAGTCGCTGGTGGGTGTGCTGGCTTTAATTGCGGCCTGCTCGCTATATCCGGGCGACTACTTTGCCATCAATGCCACACCTCAGGTCTTCAGCCATCTGGGGCTGACCACGGTCAATCTGGATATGTTCTCCCGCGAAGTCGGGGAGAAACTGGCAGGGCGGACGGGAGGCGCAGTCTCGCTGGCTGTCGGTATGGCACAAATCTTCCGAGGCTTGCCCGGGATGGATCGTTTGATGGGGTACTGGTATCACTACGCCATCATGTTTGAAGCTCTTTTCATCCTGACTACGGTGGACACGGGAACACGCTGCGCCCGCTACGTCTTGCAGGAACTTATGGGCAAGGTGTACAAGCCGTTCGGCAACACTGCCTGGCTACCGGGAAATCTGATCACCAGCTCCGTGGTGGTTCTGGGCTGGGGATACCTGATCTACACCGGAAATATTTCCACGATATGGCCGTTGTTCGGAACCGGGAACCAGTTGCTGGCGACCATAGCGCTCGCGGTGACGACTACCTTCCTTATTAATATGGGCAAACAGAAATATGCCTGGATTACGGGAGTTCCGATGTGCCTCGTGGGTATCACTACGGTTACGGCGGGAGTGCTGGGGATCAAAAATATTTTCTGGCCCTTGACCTCCAAGCCCGGTCAGGTGTTTACCGGCTACCTGGATTCGATCCTGATGACCATCTTTATCGTGGGCGTAGTTCTCGTCGTATTCGATGCGGTGCGACGTTGGATCGCGGTTCTGAACGGTGCGCCCGCGCCGCAGGAGGCCTTCGGTCCTCCGCTCACCGCTGCCGGCGAAGTGAAGATGGGTTGCTGCTAGGAGTCACAGCCATTTTCGGCAGAGCTGGAAACTCCTGCGGGACCTTCCAGTCAATGGTCCCGCAGGAGCTCCTCCAGCGTGACATTGCTGCAAGAGTGGCTTTCATTGCTCCGTGTGAAGCAGAACTTTGTAGCCCCACTGAAAAATGCCCTCCCTGCGCAATCCGCGAAATCGGGGCGACAGCCTGACGCTCCCTCCAGTACGATCATTCTCCTTGTTTCTTTTCCACACGGAAGCACAGCTAGCATGCGCGGGCGTACAGGACTACAATGCCTCACCAAATGCTTGTGCCACGCAAAGTATCTCTATTCGTCCCTTGCTTCGTGGACCAACTGCTGCCGGAGGTGGCGGTCGACACGGTCAAGGTGCTGCGCCGGGTTGGGTACGCGGTCGAGTTCCCCGAAGATCAGACTTGTTGCGGCCAGCCTGCTTTCAACACGGGGTACTGGAACGAGGCGCGACCATGTGCAGAGCATTTCGTTCGAGTTTTCAAACATGCCGAGGCGGTCGTATGTCCCTCCGGTTCCTGCGTGACCATGGTTCGCACGTTTTACCCGGAGCTACTGGCTGCCAGCCCGCTACGTGAGGACGCCATCGCCGTAGCCAGCCGCACGTTTGAGCTTTCGGAATTTCTGGTGAAGGTCGCCGCTGTTACCCAAGTCGGCGCCACCTTCCCGCACTCGGTTACCTATCACGCTTCCTGCCACGGGCTACGCGAGCTTCACCTGCGCGACGAGCCACTGCAGCTTTTGCGCCAAGTGGACGGACTAAAGCTGATTGAAATGGTCCGCTCCGACGAATGCTGTGGCTTCGGCGGGACCTTTGCCGCCAAGTTTCCCGACATCTCCTCCGCCATGGGAGATTCCAAGGCCGAGAGTGTTGCCGCGAGCGGCGCCGAGTTCGTGACCGCGACCGACCCCAGTTGTCTGCTGCATCTGCAAGGAATCTTGAGCAAACGCCATGCGCCAACCCGCACCATTTATCTTGCCAGTATCCTGGCGCAGCAGAGTCTGGCGCAGGAGAAACCGTGAGCCAAACTGCGGCACAACGCTTTCTGCAGGACGCCGCCTTGAAGTCGGCGGACTTGGTGCACCGCGAAATCATTCAGCGCGGCATGGACAGCTACGACTCCGCACATCTTAAGGGGCGGGCGCGGATCAAGGACTGGGAAGCCGCTCGCCAAAAGTGTCAGGAGATTAAGCGGGAAGCCATCAATCACCTGGATCGCTACCTTCTTCAGTTCGAAGAAAAAGTGATTTCGCGCGGCGGACATGTTTTCTGGGCTGCCAATGCGGAAGAGGCCTGCACGTATGTGAAGAATCTTGCCACCCGGCTCGGTGTGCGCACGGTGGTGAAGTCGAAATCCATGGTGACCGAAGAAATCCACCTCAGCCCCGCTCTGGAGAAGGTCGGTATCAAGGTCTGGGAAACCGATTTGGGCGAGTTCATTGTGCAGCTACGCGACGAACCACCCTATCACATCGTCACTCCCGCCATGCATCTCAACCGCGGCCAAATCGCCAAGCTGTTTCGCGAGAAATTGGACCCGGGAATCGAGAGCGACGACCCGGTGGACTTGATGGCGGCAGCACGCCGCATACTGCGTCAGGCTTTCTTTGCCGCCGAAATGGGCATTTCGGGCGCGAATTTTCTGGTGGCGGACGCCGGCGTAGTTGCAATTTCTACCAACGAAGGAAACGGCCGCCTGTGCACCAGCGTGCCTCGCATTCACGTGGTAGTCACCGGCATTGAGAAAATCATTCCCCGGCTCGAGGACCTGGCAGTGTTATGGCCGGTCTTGGCTACCTCCGGCACCGGGCAAGGGATCACGACATACAGCACGCTGATCGGGGGTCCGCGCCAGCCGGGCGAAGTGGACGGACCGGAAGAATTCCATGTGGTGCTGGTGGACAACGGACGCAGCCAGTTGCTGGCCGATGCGGAGCAGCGCGAGGTGCTGCACTGTATTCGCTGTGGCGCCTGCTTGAATATCTGTCCCGTCTTCCGCCACGTCGGAGGACACACTTATGGCACGACCTATCCCGGACCGATCGGCAGCGTGCTTACGCCGCATCTGGCCGGGATCAAGGAGTTCAAACACCTGTCCTACGCGTCGTCGCTATGCGGCGCTTGCAGCAGCGTTTGTCCGGTGAAAATCGATCTGGCTCACCACCTGCTGCAAAACCGCCGCAACGCCACCGTGGCAAGAACCACCAAGTCGAGTGAGCGGCTGATGTTCCGGGCTTGGCGCTACGCCATGCTTCATCCCCGGATGTACGCGCTAGGTGGCTGGTCGATGCGCAAGGCTCTTCGGATGATCTACAGCCTGGGACTGGCGGGATCGATCCTCGACCCGATGCGGGTGTGGAACCGTCATCGTTCGCCCGTGCCGCTGCCGTCCGAATCATTTCGTGCGCGTTGGAGAAAAGGCCGTGGTGCAAACTAGCGAAGCACAAACTGAAAAACCGCAAACTGAACATTCAAGCCGGGACCGAATTCTGCAGCGGATTCGCGCAGGATTGCGCACCGTGGTCCCGGAGCCTGCTGCGGCGGGTTCCGACCGCGTAATCGTTGGTCCGACCATCAATGAGCCCGTCATTTTTGAGCCAGTCGTTGATCCTCTCGAGCGATTCCAGCAGGAATGTGTTGGCAACCTCATGGAATGCGCGCTGACCGCCGATTCTGCCGCGAGTGCACAACAGCTTTCGAAGGTTCTCCAGTCGCTGCCTGAGGGAGAAACTTTCGTGCAAGACGATCCATTGCTGCGTCTGCTCATCGACCTGGCCGCACCTGAGCGGCCGATCCGCTGGTCGAGTCAAGGCGCGCCCGGCGAAGCTTCGCAGGCAACGGTCACGCTCGCTGAAGCTCTCATCGCACAAACGGGGTCGATTCTGGTGACTGCTTCGTGCGGCGGCCGAGGCGCCTCGGTGATCGCCCCCTGTCACATCGTTTACGCGACTTTGGCTCAACTGGTTCCCGATCTGGCAACTGCCTTGAGCCGCATCTCCCAACAACGAAAACTCGATCGCAACTCGTTCGCATGCGTCATCAGCGGCTCCAGCCGCACTGCCGATATCGAGAAGATTCTGGTGCAAGGCGCGCATGGACCGCGACGGTTAGTGGTGATCCTGCAGACCGGAACCTAGTTCACCCTCTGGATTGCCCGGTCAAGTGGCGACGCGCATGCGTTGTATGCTCGTTCCCGTGACTCGAGCGCAATCCGTTTGTTTTGCTTTTGCCCATCAAGGACACTACGCGCGTAACGAGTCAGGGCCTCACACGCTCAGAACTGGAATCGGCACCGCTAGAATGATCGCGTAGCCGTGGATCCGCAGGTTACCGCCATAAGGGTAGCACCCGGTAACCAGCAAATCCGCCTTCGTCTGCTTCGCAGCCTGGCTTAGCACTTTCGGCGCGTCACCACTGCCGATGAATACGTCCGCCTTGATGCCCATGTCTTGCTGAAGCTTTGCGATACGCTGAGAAGCGTCGCCGACGAGCTCATCTTTCCACTTTTGATCGACGTAGCTGCCACCAGGTCCCCAAAACTCCACCGAGGCAGTGACGTGAGCGAGCGTAAGATGGCCGCCAAATTCGGCGGCCATTGGGGCGGCCCATGACACAGCTTCTTCACTACGGGGGCCCAAATCGATTGCGCACAGGACGTTGCGGATCGCAAACTTCTGCACTGGCGATTCTTCCACGTGAGCGCCGGTCCAAACCGGACGCTCGGTCCCGTGTAGTACTTTCGCTATCACCGAGCCCAGAAGAAACTGATTGAACGTGGAGCCATGCGTCGACATCATGATCAGGTCGGCTTTTTCCTGCTCAGCCATCTGCACAATTGCCCAAGCCGGATCGCCTTTGACCGCCATGCGCCGAATGGTAAGGCCGTCAAGTTCCGGCCCGAGAGACTGATCCTGCTGTTTCTGCGCCTCTCTAATGATCACCGCGAGCAAGTCCCAGCCAGCAAGCTCACTGCTGTCCTCCGGCACACCGGCGGCATGGCTCAGCGCTGTCACGACGTGCAGCATCACAATCTCAGAATTGAAATGGCGCGCCAATGTCGCAGCTTCATGAATCACACCCAATGAAGCAATCGGGATATCAACCGGCAAAAGAATTTTCTTAATATTCAGCATTGCGCACCAGCCGGAGAATCAAAACGCCCCGTGATCGTCTCCGTTAGGAGATTCCCAACTAGTTTGGACTGTAACGCAATCTTCTTCAATGCGTTGAATTTGAGTCCGGTTGCGTTTCGGTTCGAATCTCCTTCGAGGAAGGAATCCGTGCAGCATCCCAACCGCCGCCAAGCGCCTTGATTAGCTGAACGCTTGCCACCATCTCTTGCATCCGAAAGTTCACCGCTGTTTGCTGGTCATTCAGCAAAGTCGTTTGAGCGACGATCACATTCAGGTAAGGGTCAACACCCCCTCTGTACCGGGCTGTAGCTTCCTGCAGGTTCCGCGCAGCGGCTTCAACAGCTGCATTCTGCTGGTCGATCGCCTGGGAAAGAATTCTTAGAGACGCCAAGTTGTCCTCCACCTGTTGGAAGGCGGTCAGCACAGTCTGTCGGTAATTCGCTACGGTCTGGTCGTAATTCGCCTGGTACTGTTGGACCGTTGCCCGGCGCAATCCCGCATCGAAGATTGTTTCCGCGAGACTCGGCCCGACTGACCAAAAGCGGCTTGGCCATGTGAACCAACTGGAGATCGAAGAGTTTCCGAAGCCAGCCGAACGACCGGAAGTCGCTACCTTGGCAATTCCCACAATGACCGCTCGATTGTCGTTTAGCTCGAACTCCGATCCGATGTGGGGATTCTCGAGCTTGGAAAACTCCGAATCCTGGACCACGATGAAGCCACTCTCCGCATAAATGTCTTCGATCTTTCCCTCAATGAGCTCCGGCCTCCCAAGCAGGCTGGTGTCGTCCAATCCGATGACCGTGACCGCTTGATAGTTGCCGTCAGCAAGCTTGACCAGCGCTCCACCCGAATAAAGGGGAACGGCATATTTCACTCCCTGCATGCTCCGAACCGCATCCAGAACGTAGTCGGGCATGCCGACCGAATTGGACACCGATTCGACGTAAGGATCCATAACCCAAAGCGTGGAGCCAACATTAATTACCGTGGCGGAGGCGTGATTCAACACTCCGAAGAACATCGACGTGATGAACATCATCAAGTACACCGCAAAAGTGATGCCGAGCAGCAGCGCCGTGAATTTCGCCTTGTCATTTACCAGCAGCTTGTAGCCGAGTCTAAGGATCCCCTTCACGGGGCGATTCCTTTCTTCGCGCTAACGGACTGAAATAATGCGGCCTCAATCCGTCCCGGCGCTCATGTGGCAAGCGATCACTGTTCCATCGATTGGCATTACGGCCAGCACAGCTCAATCGATCCTTCCGTTTGACTCATTCATAATGAGCAGGCCACGTTCCATAGAGTGCGCCTATTGAAAATGCTGGAAGTTTCTTTGAATCTTAGATATTGCGTCTTCCTTCGCGAAATATTCCATGATTGGCACATTTCTTGACTGCATTTCGCCACTGTGACGAAAGACGGATATCACATGAGAGGACGCAACGAGCGGGAGCTTGGGAGATGGCCGGCGTTCATTGATCCGGCAAAATGTGGAACATGCTTGTTAACTTTGCGGAGGCCACTGCGATCCGAATATCACGCTCCAGTCGATCAATGCCGCCAGACAACCTCGGTGCTATCGAATTTACAATTCCAGCCGAACTCAGAAAAATGTTTGGATGACGCAAGCGCCATCGAGAAATTTCATTCCGCATATATTTTTGAATTGGCCATGCAAGGCACAATTAAGGGCGAGAATCCCTTATGCACTTGGACTCCCGCTTTTCCTCAACAGGCTACATCGTCAGAAAGACCGCTGCGAAACCGAAGGCAAATAAAGTAGTTGGATCTCACGCTAGATGAAATGTTATCGAGGGCCTTCATCGGACCACTTTGACGGGCAGCATTGATTTTCTGGTAGATCAGCGAAATCTGAGATACGCTTCCCAATGACTTGCTAGAATGCACTTGGCAATGGCCTCACAATCCGATGGCAAGACGAACCTCGAGTCTGCGAGTGGAATATCGCCTCGAAAGAACCACCTCTTGGTCCAAAGACCTGATATTGGTAGAAGCGAAGATAGCAGAGATTTTCGTATGCATTTTGCATTACTAGGCACTGCCGCCACAGAGCGCGGGCATCCGCATACCATAAGTCTGAAATTGCGCGAAATGAGCCAGCTCTTCAACTCGATGGATCCTTCTCCATTCATTGAAAAGGATCTCGACGACGACGCAGAAGAATTCATCGTAAGCTGGGCCCAAGAATTCTCCCCTCACGCTCCGATCAAATTGCGTATCTACTTGGAACAGTGGCCGGCCGAAGACCCCAATCAACTGATCAGCGCAGCCGTCCACAACCATTTTGCTCACCGCGCCGAGCTTGCTGACTTGGAATTCAAGCGCCTCCTCAAGCAAGGGCGCACCAGTCTTTTCATCGGGCTGCTGTTCTTGGCTGCGTGTCTACTTCTCAGCAAGATGTTGTTAGGTCGTGAGATGGACACCTGGGCTGCCGTCCTGCGGGAGAGTCTTACGATTGCCGGATGGGTCGCTATGTGGCGGCCGATGCAGATCTATTTATATGATTGGTGGCCTCTGCTGCGACGAAGCCGGATCTATGCCAAGCTGAGCCGCATGCCCGTGGAAGTTCTGCCGAAAAATAAAACTTGACCGTTCCCAGAGCGGTGTTGTGGTTAATCCTGTGGGACCGTTTTCGACCGAGGTCGGCTGAATTGGGACTTCCTCGTCACTCTGACGAAGTATCATCACTGTGCGCATGCAAAGTAGCCATCAGCGGATTGTGATGGTTTTCTATCTTGACCCTAAGTCCCATGTCTGTAATAAGTTGCAACGTATACAATGACTCCTATTGCTTGGTTATCAGGATGCAATCAAATCATCATGTTAAGAGTTACGGTTGAAGAAAGAGACGATCAAGTCGTATTTCGACTTGAAGGCAGACTAAAGGGACCCTGGGTCATCGAACTGGAGAGATGCTGGAGATCAACCAGCGGCCGTGCGGCTGGGAAATCTTTTGGTGTGGATTTGGACGGTGTGGACTTCATAGACGATCAGGGCAAGGCATTATTGGTGGAGATGGCCAAGGCAGGAGTTGAACTGATCGCGACCGAGTCGATGATGCGTTCGACTGTTCAGCAGATCGCAGCGGCTATCTGAATTCAATGGAGGACACCTCCGAACATGGCTGAGGGGACCGATCATGATGATCGAATGTGCAAATCCCAAATGCTCTTTCCCTTCAAGTGTCGATCTTCAGATCGATGCTGATGGCGACCGAGCAGATTATCTGCGAGCGGAGTCGGGTGGAGGAGGTGGACGGTGAACGAACCGGAATCGTCACCCAAAAAAAACAACCGCGATGACGAAAAGAAGCGCCAGGAGCAAAGTCGGCGTCAGTTGCGTTTCGGCATCAGCTACTTGATCACGAGCCTAATACTCTTGTGGCTGTTCCAGCTATTCGTCTTAAATCGGCAGACCCGGAGCACAGAGATTCCTTACAGCGAGTTCAAGAAGAATCTGGCAAACGCTCAAATCGTAACGATAACCATCAGCGAAAGAGGCATCGTTGGTGAGATGAAAAATCCCAAACCGGGCGGATCTCCTCCAACCGTCCCATTCAATACCGTACCTGCGCCTGCCGGCGACCCCAAGCTGATTGAAGAGTTACAAAACGCAAATGTAACTTACCGCTTCGAGCGCCCACCCAGTCCCCTCGCTGGCATTTTGCTGAACCTTCTGCCGCTCGCGCTACTCGGAATTTTCTGGTATATGGCCTATCGGCAAGCGGCCGGAGCAGGCGGAGGACTGGGCGGCATGTTTGGGGTCAGCAGGAGCAAAGCGATCGAGGTCAAGCCCGAGGACGTTACGGTCACGTACAAAGATGTGGGCGGAGCGGATGAAGCGATAGCCGAACTCCAAGAGATCATTCAGTTTCTCAAGGCGCCAGAACAATTCACTCAACTCGGCGGGCGTATCCCCAAGGGTGTGTTGATCGTCGGGCCCCCGGGCACCGGCAAAACGCTGTTGGCCAAAGCAACGGCGGGCGAGGCTCAGGTCCCGTTCTTCGAGACCACTGGCTCCGAATTTGTCGAGATGTTTGTGGGGGTGGGCGCAGCACGCGTGCGCGACCTTTTCGACCAGGCGCGCAAGGTAGCTCCTGCGATCGTTTTCATTGACGAGATTGACGCCATTGGTCAGAGCCGGGGAGGCGTGATGCAGATGGGCAGCAACGACGAGCGTGAGCAGACGCTCAACCAGTTGCTGGCCGAGATTGACGGGTTCAAAAGCGACGCCAGCGCCCCCGTGATCATCATGGCTGCCACGAATCGCCCGGAAGTACTCGATCCGGCGCTTCTGCGCGCGGGCCGCTTTGACCGCCAGATCGCCATTGGCAATCCGGACCTCGTCGGCCGAGTGGAAATTCTGAAGATTCATAGCAAGGGTGTAAAGCTGGCGGCGGATTTTGACATGGATCGGGCCGCCCGGATCACGGCCGGTTTCAGCGGCGCCGATTTGGCGAATGCCATGAATGAGGCGGCGTTAGGCGCTGCCCGGCGTAAGGCCGCGGCAGTCACGTTGGATGATTTCGAGGTTGCTATCGAACGGGTGATTGCGGGTTCCGAGAAAAAGAGCCGGGTGATGAACGAGCAGGAACGAACTACGGTTGCGTACCACGAGTCTGGCCATGCGCTGGTGGCTGAACTGGTGCCCCACGGTGAACCAGTCAGCAAGATCACCATCGTTCCACACAGCCGTGGCGCCTTGGGCTACACCATGCAAATGCCAATGGAAGACCGCTATCTGCTCACGATCGACGAACTGAAGGACAGGCTCGCCGTTATGTTGGGCGGGCGGGCCGCCGAGATGGTGGAGTTCCAGATTATCAGCACCGGGGCCAGTGACGACATTATGCGAGCGACTGAACTGGCCCGCCGTATGGTCACAGAATTTGGCATGAGCGATAAGCTCGGCTCGGTGCGCTATGCCGGTCAACAGCTCCAATATCTGGGGGGATCGGTCGAGGACAACAGCCAGATCAGTCCAGAGACTCGTCAAGTGATCGATGGAGAAGTCCAGCGTTTTGTAACCGAACAATACCAGCGTGCTCAGGAATTATTGAAAACGCATCTTGCGGCCCTGAAGACGGTGGCCGAGCAACTGCTGAAGCAAGAGACGGTGAGCGGCAGTTTCGTGAAAGAGGCACTGGGGAAAAATCCGAGCCCAGAGTCTCCTGCCGGTGACCATCATGTTGAAATATCAGCGGTGAGCGGCTAGCACTTGGCGGAATGCGTTATCGATGTTAAACAGTCATTAATCACAGTAAAGCCGCTGCTATACCGACTGAACGTGGATAATCGGGACGTTGCTAGAATGTTCTGTGGAGGCCGTACTGAATGCTTTCAGCATTATCAATAGGCCCGACTCGTCAGCTGCTATATGCTGTGCTGTTTGTGTCCGTCTTGGCCGGCATTTCTGGATCGGCGCAAGAACTCGGCGCGAAAAAGATTATTCAGCGTTCATGCGAAGTCAACCGCAAAGATTGGGATTTCGCTCCTGCCTATGATTATTTCCAGCGTGAACGAGATGGCGAAAAGACCAAGACGTATGAAGAAATGATGATTTTAGGATCCCGCTATGAGCGACTGGTAGCGATTGACGACCAACCCTTATCACCAGAAGATGAAGCCAAAGAGCAGCGCCGATTCCAAAAGGCGATGGCACAGCGGCAGCAGGAGAGTCCGGACGAACGCGCAGAACGGGTTGGGAAATACCAGAGAGAGATCGATCGGGATCATGCCCTGACAGGCGAGCTGACTAAAGCGCTTGATTTCACCTTATCGGGAAAGGAAATGCTGGGGCGTCATGAAGTCTACGTCCTGAAAGGTACGCCCCGGGCAGGTTATCGCCCTCTCAACAAGCTAGCCAAAGCATTGACTGGCATGCAAGGCACACTCTGGATCGATGCAGTTAATTTCCACTGGGTGAAAGCCGAAGCTGAAGTTGTGAGTCCGGTATGGATCTATGGTTTCGCTGCACGGATAGAGCCGGGGACGCACTTCGAACTTGATCAGACTCCGATCGCGGACGGGCTATGGATGCCGAGCCATTTCCTAATGGATGCAAAAGCCAAAGTGCTTCTCCTCTTCCCCCATTATGAGCGGGATGACATCAATTATTTCAATTACCACAAACCAGGCAGCAGTCCGGCGGGCGCGGACGATGCCAAATGACAATGCCGGGGCAGGTGTAGCGGTCGGCCTTCAGTGGGCGTCCTCGGGCCGTTCTTTGGCGGCGACTTGTTCGAGAACGGGAGTATTGAGATGTATAAAATCGTCCTGCTTCGCCACGGAGAGAGCGTCTGGAACAAAGAAAACCTGTTCACCGGTTGGACCGATGTTGATCTATCGGACAAGGGCAGACAAGAGGCCAAGGAGGCGGGTCTCGCGCTTAAGGAACAGGGATATACCTTCGACATCGCCTTCACCTCGTTATTGAAACGGGCGATACGCACACTGTGGATCGTATTGGATGAGATGGACCTCATGTGGATTCCGGTTCAACGCGACTGGCGGCTTAACGAACGACATTATGGGGCATTGCAAGGCCTCAACAAAGCTGAAACGGCAGCGAAGTACGGGGAACAACAAGTGAAGATCTGGCGCCGGAGTTACGATATCCGCCCGCCGGCGCTGGATGAGGCGGACCCACGTTATCCTGGAAACGATCCACGCTATAAAGACATCCCAAAACAACAACTTCCCCTCACCGAATGCCTCAAAGACACGGTGACGCGCTTTATGCCGTGCTGGCATGAATTGATTGCTCCTAGCATCCGATCAGGGAAGCAGGTATTAATCGCGGCCCATGGCAACAGCCTGCGGGCCCTGGTGAAGTATTTGGAGGACGTTCCGGACCGGCAGATTGTTGATCTGAACATTCCCACTGGTATACCGCTAGTGCAGGAACTCGATGATAACCTCAAGTCTCTTCATCATTATTATCTTGGAGATCCGGTACGAATCCAGCAGGCGATAGATGGAGTGGCTAGCATAGGCAAAGCCAAGAAGTAGAGGATCAGGCTGGGGCGACGACTACAGAAACTTGTCAGCGGGAGAGTCCGTAGCGCCCCTGAATTAATGTTGCCATCGATTGACGCACGTCGTCTAGATGACCGAGCCGATATCGCTGTTCGATTTTTCGAACGTCCGATGCCAAGCGATTGTCGTGGATTACATCTGCAATCCATCGGGAGAAATCTCCCCGGCGCGCATGTTCGCCAAGAGATATGACCGGTGTGCTCGCCAACAAGAAGACAAACTCCTTCAACGATCGAGCCGGAGGCCCAATCGCTTTCCCGTTTTCCGTAAACACAAATTCCTGTCCTCCGGCCAATTGAACATCGAAATATTTCGCCCTGTGCCGGACATGCGGGGTCAATCGAGGCAAGAGCGTAAACCGCCGCAATTTTCCTTCGGCCTCGTCACTTCCAGGTAATAGAGCAGCCTCGTTGATGGCAAGCGCTCCGAGAGCGGTGGTCCATCCGGATTCGACGTTTTTGCTCTTAACCATTGTCAGCAGCGTTTGCACCTCTTCGGGACTGGTTAAACATTTAGCCACGACCACTTCAATACCTGTGCGAAGATCGGGGTCTAGGTCGGACGGGCGATAGGTGACAATCGTGTATGCGCCCAATTCAAGATCCAACAGCTGCCCGACGTTGGGTTCGCGAAGGAAGTAATGGGCCTCATCAATGACAATCCGATGGGGCAGTCCCGTGTTTCGCCGGAGGAAAGCCAGCATCGGCAGCAGTGCCTTTAGATAACTTATCTTTTCTTCGTATGGCGCGCGTGATAAGTCGACGACGACGCTCATATCGAAGTGCCGGAGCGCGCGAGCCACGTCGGGTATGTCCGGCGGCGGGTCGTCACCGCCCAGTACGACCACGCCCGGCAGCGATTCCAGTGCACCGTAATCCCCTTCGGGATCGATTACGCAGAGACAGTAACCCTGGAGAATCATCTGTTCGCACGCCAGGCCGGTGACCCAAGATTTGCCGGATTGTGGATCTCCAACGACTAGCACATTCCGCCCGTGGACGGCGATTGCGAGCGGACGTCCGTCCTCCTCCGTACCCACGCTGATTCGATGCCGGCCAATTCGATCGAGAGGTAACTTCGTCTCTTTCGCCGCTTGGTGGATATAAGCGGCCACAGCGCGCGGGCCATCTCCATGCACAATCTCGTCCGCTTCCCTTTGGAGTGCTGCGCTGCCCCAGCCGACAGCCACAGCAGTCTCGCACGCTGCGAGGAGATCATGGTCGTTCTCAGCATCCCCGATCGCAATCGCGTTGTGGACCGAAAGACGAACTGCGTTCAGCGCTTCCCGCAGGCCAGTGCCCTTGCTGATTGCCTGGGGAAGAATCATCATGCGGCTGCGATTGAACAACATTGCGAGCGGCAGTTCAAGCTCCCTGATCACCGATAGAATCCGAGGAGCTGTAGCAGCATCCGTTTCCACGATGCACTGGCCCGTTTTGAATTCGATCGCACGGCGGCGTAGTTCGTCGAAGAAGACTTGAGGCGGAGGATAACCGATCAGCCTGGATTGACCATTTGGGAATGCGAGAACTGCCCCATTCTCCGCTATCACTGCATCGACAAACTCGAGATCTCCCGCCACTTGCCTCAACTCAGAGAGGATGCGGCCAGTGACGATTAGCACCACAATCCCGTGCGCCCGTGCCTCCATGATTGCGCTCTTGACGTCAGGGTCCAGCACACCGTCGGTTGCGATGGTTCCATCGTAGTCAAGTGCCAACACGCCAAACTTCACGATTGCCTGCTTTCATGTTTTTCATTGCAGACTTGGCCGAGCCTAGGTTGCGATCGCTAGGGTATCTCCATGTTTGGTAGCACTCTTGGGATTTGCCCGATGAAGAAGGAGCCGTTTGGCAAATTCCACCATCAGTAGATAAACTCCCGTCGCGACGGCAACAAAACCAAAGTACGCCGCGGGCAGCGACGTGAAGCCGAGCACGCCTGCCAGCGGGCTGAACGGCAAATAAGTCCCGACTGCCACAGCGGCAAGACAGCTTGCGATCAGGGGACTGCTAGGGCGGCTGCGAAGTGGGTTTTTCGCCGTGCGGATAACGAATAGCACCAGCGTCTGGGTGGCCAGCGATTCAACAAACCAACCGGTATGAAATTGTGCCTCGTTCGCGCGGAAGAAGTGCAACAACACGTAGAAGGTCAGAAAGTCGAAGATGGAACTGATCGGTCCGATGAATACCATGAAATTGCGAATCAGACCAATATTCCAGTGCTGGGGTTTCTGGAGATAAGTTTCGTCGACATTGTCCGTTGGAATCGTGAGTTGGGCTAAGTCGTAAAGAAGATTGTTCAGCAGAATTTGCGTGGGAAGCATGGGCAAAAATGGCAGGAAGAGCGAAGCTCCCGCCATGCTGAAAACATTCCCAAAGTTCGAACTTGTGCCCATCAGCAAATACTTCATCACGTTACCAAAAGCTTTTCGTCCCTCGATGATGCCATCATGGAGGACCCGCAGGCCGGGCTCGACGAGAATCACGTCGGCAACCTCGCGGGCCACATCAACCGCACTTGATACGGAAATGCCAACATCGGCTGCGTGCAACGATGGCGCATCGTTGACGCCGTCCCCCATGAATCCTACCGCGTGGCCGTTGTGTTTGAGAGCCAGGAGAATCCGGTTTTTCTGAGCCGGCGAAATGCGGGCGAACACGCGCGTCTCCTCGACGACATGCGATAGCGCCGGGTCCGTCATCTTATCCATTCCTTCTCCAGTGACGATTTGGCCGGGATCGACTCCTACCTCCGTGCAGACGTGGCCAGTGACGCGGTCGTTGTCACCGGAGATAACCTTCATCTCAACCCCATCCTGCTTTAAGGAAGCCACAGTCTGGGCGGCGTCAGGCAGCGGCTGATCAGCAAAGCTCAAAAAACCGGCCAGAATCAGATTGCTCTCGTCCTTCACTGAATAGTCAGCGCGCACGGGAACTTCGACGTAGGCGACCGCAAGCGAGCGGAAACCCTGGCTATTCAGCTCGTTGCTGGTCTGTTGCATGCGCTTGGTAGCGTCCTCGCCGATGGGTACTGTTTTGCCTTCGATCTCGTAACCGGAGAGCAGCGGGAAAATCCCTTCCGGAGCACCTTTCGTGATGAGCAATCGCTGGGACTGCCGCTCGACCACAACCGAGAGCCGCCTCCGCTCGAAATCGAATGGAATCTCATCGCATTTCGTGTAATCGTCGATCTTGGGTGGAGGTTGATGGAGGATGACATCATCGAATGGACTGCGGATACCGGTCTCGAACTTACTGTTGAGGTAGGCGAGTTCCAGTGCGCGCTGAGATACCTTCCCAAAGGGATCGAGAGAGCGATCGAGCGACATTGTTCCGGCGGTGAGCGTTCCCGTTTTATCGCTGCAAAGCACATCCAAACTGCCGAGGTTCTCAATTGCGGAAAGATGCTTGACGATGACCTTCTTATGAGCCATCGCGACCGCACCTTTCGAAAGCGTCACCGACGTAATCATGGGCAGGAACTCGGGAGTCAGACCAACTGCCAGCGCAACGGCAAACAGCAGAGATTGAAGGGGATCGCGGTGGCGCGCAATACTGACGATAATCAGGAAAAGAACGAGAAAGAAGACAGTTCGCGCGAGAAGTTGGCTAAAATTTCGCAAACCTAGATCGAAGGCTGTTGCTTCCGGACGTGCAGCGAGGCGAGCCGCAATATCGCCGAAGGCAGTCTTAGCGCCCGTCGCGACGATCTCTGCCGTTGCCGTTCCGCTAACGACGGATGTGCCCAGAAAGACCATGTTGCGCGCATCCGCTTTGGTCGAGGCAGGCTCTCCGGTCGCTTCCTTGTCGGCGGGGAGCGATTCGCCCGTTAATGCTGCTTGCAGAACATAGAGATCTCGCGCAATCAAGAGTCGCGCGTCCGCGGGAACCAGGTCTCCGGCTGAAAGGCGGACGATGTCTCCCGGCACCACCTCGCGCCGCCGAAGTTCTTTCCACTCCCCGTCGCGCAGAACGGTTGCCGTAGGGGCAACTTGTGCGCGCAGCTTTTCCACTGCGCGTTGAGAACGATAAGTCTGGCCGAAGTCAATAGCGGCGCTCAGCAGAACAATGACGCCGATGATTCCCGCATCTACCTTGTCGCCCAGGAATGCCGATGCGGCCGCAGCGATTATCAAGATCAAAACCAGCGGATTCATGAACCCATGCAAGAAATCGGCAAAAAGGGAATGGTGCTGTGTTGCTGCGGGCTCATTCGGCCCAAACTGGCCTAGCCGTGCCTCGGCTTCCTGGGCAGTCAAGCCAGTAATCGCTGCGTGGGTTTCATCTGCATCCGGCGACATGGCTAAGCTCCCGCTTCGGCGCTGCGCCCTCTCTCAAAGATTCGTGCGGTAATCACTCCAAAGACGAAGCCGCCAACATGAGCTGTATAAGCGACGCCACCCCCCTGTACATCTGCCACCGCGCCGACCTGACTGAAGAATTGAATGATGAACCAGAGTCCGATCAAGAGTGCAGCGGGAATAAAGGTAATACGGACAAAAAAGCCAAGTATAAGCAGCGTGCGTATCTCATCATGAGGGTAGGTAATCAAAAAGGCGCCCATCACACCCGCAATCGCGCCACTGGCACCCAGATTGGGAACGGTGGAGCTGGGCATGGCGGCAATCTGCGCCGCCGAAGCCGCCAGACCGCTGAGCAGATAAAATGGCAAATAGCGTAGCCCTCCCATCGCATCTTCAATTTCCGGGCCAAATGCCCATAGGAATACCATGTTCCCAATAATGTGCATCCAGCCGGCATGCATGAATAGCGCCGTCACAATGGTGATTAACTGCCGGCCTGCAACAATCTCGGCAGGGACCATCGCCCATTGTTTTACAAATGCATCGCCACCTATCAGTTCCAATATGAAGACGAGCACGTTCACGACGATGATTACGGTCGTGACGGCGGGGAAACTTCTGGGCTGTCGAGATGCATCCCCTAGAGGGATCATTCCTCCCATGCTATCTTCCTCCGTTTCTCAGGATACACAGCTCCACCTAAATGCTCGCACGCTTATTCCCATTTTCGCATCGGATTCTTCTGGCTCAATCTTTGGTTCAGCAACGCGCCTTGGCTTACCTTGAAGGTCGGTCTCCTTTTTCGATCGCATCTGGCTGAAATGTGCCAGCAGTAGGACTCCATTCAGTCGAGCGCGCAGCAAGTATGTTGGCAGTCGCACTGAACTTCTGTTTCGTTCGCGTCATTTGCCTCTGAACAGTAATCACTGCAAGTATTGTTCATTATCCCCGACCACGCATTCGCATTCGGAGTATGCGCATTTGTGTTGGCCCTGAGCATTCATCGTACTTTCTCCTGAGTATTCAACTTTTCGCGGGCGCGTGCTGCCTTCGCCTCAAGTACTTTGACTTTTGCCCGAGCCTTAGCCGCGGCGATTTCATCCCGTTCCTTTGCCTTCTGCACCTGCTGCTGTATCTTCGTATCGAGTTGATTGATCTTTTCGAGCAGCTTGGCTTTATGGGCTGCGCTTGCCTGGTCATGCTCAGCTTTCATCTGGGCAAGGTCGGCCTTCATGGCAGCTATGTCTTCCGCGTTTACCGCGTGCTTCGCCTCGGAAAGAGCTCGGCGATAAACGACTCCCCCCAGTTCCTCCATGCTCAGATTGACCCAGGGTGTCCATTCCTCATCAATCTCCGCCACTAGGGCGTGCTTGCCCGGAGTCAGCTGTTTCGAAACCTCATCCACAAAGTCGGCGCCGATGTGCGCATTGTCCAGATCTGCTGTGGCACCAGCCAGGGATCCCGCTACCGCGCCGATGGCGACTCCGGCCGGCCCACCGAGAAGGCCGATGAAGCTGCCCAGGGAAGTTCCAAGCACGGATCGAAGCACACCTTCGTCGTTTTCGTCATTGACAACAATTGTGCCGTCAGCGTTCTTTGTGATTATTGCGGAGGCGTAGTCAGTGATACTGTCATCGCGATCAAGACTCTTTAATGCATCGCGCCCCTCAAAAGCCTCTCCGATCTCGTCAAAGACCACTACCAACAAGCGATTCATATTGCCTCTCCTCCTGTACACGTTACCGCGACGTAGCATGGCGCCGCGGACATCTTATCCTTCCTAAGCGCGACGGGCCTAGGTCAATTTCTTTATCTGCGAACAGAAACCAAATCCCTTGCCACGCATTGCGGGAGAACCCATTTCTACAAGTTGGCCAAAAATGCTTTTATCCTCGAATCCCGCCGCAAAGACAAGGATTCGCCTCTAATTGCCAGAAGTCACAACAATCGCCGCCTCGCCTTCTTTTTCAATACGTCGCGAATATCACGAGCGCCCGATGGCCTTAGGCGGCTTTCACCTTCGATTTGATTGCCTTCACCGACTTTTCGAGGTCTGCGATCCGTGCCTCGAGATCGGCTTTTGTCTGCTCCCAGCGGTCTGCGCCCGACTTCTTCAGTTCTTGCAGCTTTTGCTGGATCGCCAGCTTCTTGGGTAAAAGCGTCGCGATCGCTTTGATCTCGACGTCCGCTTTCGCATTCTCAGCCCGTGCTTTCATTGTGTCCAGCTTCGCCTCGACGGTCTTGATCTGGGCCTCAAGCTTGTGCAGGAGTGCCTGCTTTGCCACGTTCATATCGGCGTTCACATTGATTCTCCTTGTGCGGTATTGGGTTTACTGCATGATGGGCTATGCATCTGGCTTTCCGAATCAGGAGAGAAGGCCTTGCAAACGAACAACTGCTGTGAAATCGATGGGTTACGTTCCAGGCTCCAGGTGCCGTTAAGCTACCTAAAAATTGCTTCTCCGGCACTATTCCGTCACTCTGGCGAAACTTCACATGGTCAAATCCATACGGCGGAGGTCAAGCCTTATCTAACATATTGATTCTTATGGGAATCGATCGGGGCGGGAATTGATAAACCTAGGGAAGTGCACGTGCATCTTCAGCGTATCGGGGATTTGAAGTCACTAATCCTGCCGAAAATCCGGGCAGTATGACTGTGCGCCGATCACAGCCTTGGAAAAGGAGGGCATAATGGTACAACTCATTACCCCTGTTGAAATTTCTTTGAAGAATATTTTGGTCGCTACCGACTTTTCTCCGGCCTCGCTCACTGCACTCACGTGCGTGGTACCGATCGCAAAACAGTTCAATTCGGTGGTTCATATTGTGCATATTATTCATCCACCGGAGATTGATATCGCGTCGCCGGCGGCGAGCTCCGAGACATACCAGCAGGCCCACATGGATGCCCAACGACAGTTGGAACTTCTGGAGACTGCAGTTGGAACTGTTCCGCACCGGGCATGGCTACGGGAAGGAAAAGTTTCGGAGGCTGTTGAGGATCTTGTTCGGTCACAGCACATTGACCTGGTAGCTGTGGGCGCCAGCGGGAAGTCGGATCTGAAGAAATTCTTTCTCGGATCAGTTGCAGAGGAGATTGTCCGCACGGCCACGTGTCCCGTCCTGACCGTAGGACCGCATGCAACTTCTATCAATTGTGGTGAGTCGCTAACTCAACTAATGTATGTCACCCACTTCTGGGAGGAGTCACATTATGGTCTGCAATATGCGATCCGGCTAGCGATTCAGTACAAGTCTCGGCTCCTGCTTTTGCACGTTATCGAACAGGAGGAGCCCAAGCAATCAGATCATGAATGGCTCAGAGAGTACCGTCGGATTCTGCGAAACCTCTTGCCGGAACGCGCTGGCGACCTTCTCGTGGATCCGGTATTGAGAGTTGAGGTTGCCAAGAACTCTGCCGCACGTATTCTTCAGGTGGCTGAAGAAATCGGGGCGGACCTTATCCTTATGGACGTACGTCCCGAACAGCCGTGGGCCACTCACTTGCGCGACAAAGTCTCCGAGATTATTTCTTGCGCAAGCTGTCCCGTACTTACGGTGTGTACCAAAGCCGAGCACAATGCTTGGCGGGAATGAGTTGGGTGAGGCCGGTTATCAGTGGGGATTCTTGCTGCTAAATGCCTTCAATTGGCTAGATGGCGGCTTCCGGGAAGCCGCCACTATCGCCGAGTGGACGAATCTGATTTAACCAGATTTGGACTCAAACATCGACGCGCCTAACGCCTTTAGACAGATGCCGAACAATAAGACTCACGGGTTACCCAGTTGGAACCGCTGAATCCACAGATCACCAGAAAGAGTGCATCCTCAGGCCGCGGGACAGGCGATCGGCTGTACAAAGTATCCGTGGCAATACTCACAGCTTACTAAGCAATCGGGCGGCATCTTTTAGCGGTTGTCGATTCTCGAAGAAATCACTCCAGGGGTCGGCGCGCTTAAGCCGCTTTGCAAAGTTCCCGATGTTGAAATCGGAAGGGACGAGTGTGGTTTTAACTTCCGACCATTCCAACGGGGTCGAAATGGGCGCTTTCTCGCGCCGCCGGACGGAGTAGGGAGCTACCACGGTTTGACCAAAACCGTTCCGAAATGGATCCAGATAGACACGATCTCGTCGCGCTGCGACCGAATGCTCGACCGTCAATTCATCCGGGTGCGCAGCCGCCACGCGCGCGACAAACGACTCCGCGAATGTGAGAACTTCGTCAGCATCCGGTCCAATGCGGATCGGAACCAGGACATGCATGCCCCGGCTACCCGAAGTCTTGGCGAAGGACGTTAGCTTCAAAACGTCCAAGGCTGCTTTGATATGTAGTCCCGCGCGGGCGGCGTCTGAGAATCTTCCGGACTCGGGATCAATATCAAAACATACCCAGTCCGGCTGCCGGGGCGAACTCGCGCGGCTTGCCATGACGTGCACGGCAATGCAACCCAGGTTTGCAAGCGCGAGCTGGGTGATTAAAGAGCCGCCGACCACATAATCGGTAAACTTACCGGTGTTGTCTGCATGTGCGATCCGCTTGGTTGGCGTTCCCGGAGGCATTCCCGTTGGTTTCTGTTTTTGAAAAAAGCACTCGCCTTGCATCCCGTCCGGGCAGCGCTCAAGGGATAACATGCGATCCTTCACGTATGGTGAGAGCTTAGGGAAGATAGTGTTGTAATACTCAATCAGGTCCAGCTTGGTATAGCCTTCTTCAGGCCAGAAGACCTTGTCGGGATGCGATACGGCGATCGGCAATTTCGTTGGCACAGACTGAGCCATCTTCGTCCTCTTCATCTTCATGCGGGGAACTCCGGTAAGAGTACGTCCTGGGGACGTTTGTCATCACGCAATCCTAGAAAAACAGGCTGGCGGAGCTTCCTGTCTGCGGTCCACTCTTGGAACGAGATTTGAGCGATGAGCCTTGGAGCGAGAAAAACCACGTTCTTCTCGGGCGGAGGGTTCCACAGCGCGGGTTTCGATCTTACGAATGGTTGAAATTTCTGATACAGATCGGCGAGAGTTTTCTGATCGAATCCCGTTCCGACTTTGCCGACGTAGTGCAGCTTGCCCTTGTCATAAGCGCCGAGAAGGAGGGCGCCAAAATGTTGCCGCGAGCCGGCCGGCTTCGTATATCCGGCAATCACGAACTCATCTTCCTGGTGTACTTTCACTTTCAGCCACTTGGTGGAGCGCGCTTCCACGTAGGGAGCGGAAAGATCTTTCGCGACCAATCCCTCGTATCCGTGACGCTGCGCTATACGGAAAGCCTCGAGACCGTTGGTTGCGAGTCTGTGAGATGGCAATAGCACCTTGCTCGAGCCGATCGATTTTTCCATCACATCACGTCGCATGGACAGGGGTTTTCGCCGCAGATCCTTGCCTTCATGAAAAAGGCAGTCAAAGATGGCATACACCGGTTCGCCCTTGTCCTGCTGGAGGAGCTGGAATCGGGAAACCCCCTTCTTATCAAACACAACAACCTCGCCATCGAGAAGGAGAGTGACGGGTTGGAGAATCCGGATGGCCGCTGCAATTCGAGGGTACCTGTCCGTATGGTCCTTCCCGTTTCTGGAGAGCAGCCGGACTCGATCCTCTTCCTTATACGCGAGCATCCTGTCGCCGTCGTATTTCTCCTCATAGACCCATCCGGGTTTGTCGAATGGCTTGGGAACGAGCGTGGCAAGCATGGGTTGAACGCGAAATGGAATCCGGTTCTTCAAGACGGCCGCCTTCTCCGCGCGACGCGCCCAGACACCGCTTTCGCGCTCGTTGCGTTTCGCCCCTGGCCGGCCGGATCGCCCTGCGAAGCTCTTTCGATGTCGCCCCCTTCGTCCCGTGCTATGTCCGCAAGAAGACGTCGGCTCACTACGGAGCGTGGCTCTTCCTCTGTCACGTCCTTCGTGGATGCATACTGATCGCGATGTTTGATAAGGAGCCATGTGGATCGAGAAGGACTTTTCCCAAATCCAGGGGTGCGAACCAAGACCCACGAACCTTGGAGCTTCTTACCCTGAAGCGTGAACTTGGTTTCTCCCTCTCGCAATGAAGCGTCCACATCAGCGCTTTCCGGTTGCCAAGTTCCTCGATCCCATAACATCACCGTTCCCGCCCCATATTGGCCGGCAGGAATCACGCCCTCGAAGTGGGAATACTCGATCGGGTGATCTTCCGTCTGCATCGCGAGGCGCTTCACCGCGGGATCAAGCGAGGGGCCTTTTGGAATAGCCCAAGAAAGGAGTACGCCGCGCCACTCCAGACGCAAATCATAGTGCAGGTGCGAGGCCATATGCTTTTGTATGGCGTAAATGAGCGATCCATTCCTCTTCTTCTGGGCATCGCCCGCACCCCGCGGCTCCGGTGTTACGCCGAACTGACGCTTCTTCCGATATTCATTGAGTTTCATACAAGCCTATGAGCAGACAGCATCTTTTGCACGCAGGAACCACATTTCAGCGACCACACGCCTGCAAAATGTTTTGTTCGTAAAAAGTAATCGAGCACAAGCATTGCGCAATCTTGATGGCAACTGCTGCACTGCCGCTTCGAGAGACGCTTGCCTTCCGCCGAGTCGAGCGGCCAACCGTTCAGGGTAACGCGCTAGCCACTCGCGCGAATAGTCTCCGGCAGCAATCTTGATCCACTTCAGCGGCCAGAAGTCCCGATCCGTCCAGGAAATGGTGTTAGTCATTCTCGCCACAGCCCTTTCTGAACTTAATTAGCAATATTGGACTGCAGTTTGCCTTCCCTTATCTTTCCGGAGCCACGAGGAGCCTAAAGGCATATTCCACAGGGTCTTGCCGATGTCTAGAAAACAATGATCTCAGGCGGCGTTGCTATATCGCCAATGTGACGAGACAGAAAACACCCCAAGATGAGCAGCACTAAGAAATGACGTGCCGGTTTGGCTTCAGCTAATGGAGCGAAGACTGATCCTGGCAAATTGCAAATTAGCCGAGCGCGTTAGGTTGGTTCACCAATATTGCACGAAATAAGAACCGGAGAGCGGATGCCAGAGTAACGAGTCCAGCACGAGAAAAAGTTCTCTCCGAGAGGTTCCTATCGCGGGGCGCAGGTTCTGGCATACCCCGATGACGGAGAACTGCCTCTGTCGCCATGTTTTGTGATGATCCAACTCTTATAGATTCTGCATTTCCCGATCGCTCGTCGTCATTCTGACGAGATCTCACCGTCTGCAACTTGCGCTGGTTGAGATGGGCCTGCCACCCAACATTATTTTTTCAACAAAGCTTGATTTATCAAGGGGTTGCGTAGATGTCGTGTTTGCCGTCTTTGGTCTGGCAAATGCAGATAATGATAGCGAAGCGAGCGCCCATCCAAGAAGAAGAGTTTATGGAGAGACCGGTAGTCGCCCTTGATTGCCTGAGATGCGAGGGACCATGATTACGTATGATGTAGTCGAAGATGAACGCTGAGGTACAAACAATGATCACAGCAGAGGCAAAGACAAGCATCTTGTTCAAGAACATCTTGCTCGCGACAGACTTTTCTCAGACTTCCGATAACGCACTGGCATATGCAGCAGCAATCGCGCATCTTCATGATGGCAAGCTATTCCTGGCTCACGCCATTCCTCCCGAGGCGCGGACGTCTATACCGCTTGATTCCCTGCCCTGGAGTTTGGACCGCGATCTTCAAGAAGCGGAAGTCAACATGCGGCAGCTTCCTCGGGGGAAATTGTTGGAGCACATTGCCCATGAAGAAGTAATTGAACGGGGACGGACAAGCGAAGTAATTCTGGATCTGATTGCGCGAAACAAGATTGACTTGCTCGTGCTGGGCACGCACGGACGGGGAGGGCTGAAGAAACTGCTGCTCGGGTCGGTTGCAGAGGAACTGTTCCGGCTTGCCGCTTGCCCGGTACTGACCGTTGGGCCGGGAGCTTTGCCAGGCACAGCCGAACCGGAGATCCGTCGGATTCTGTTCGCGACTGATTTCAGTCCCGCATCGTTGAGTGCCCTGCGATATGCGACATCTATTGCCAGAGCGAGCAAAGCGCGACTGGCCCTCCTTCATATAGTGCCGGTCGTCCCGTATTCGGAGCTACCCCCGGAGTGGTATGTGGCCTCGGATGTAATCGAATCGCAGGAGGAGACCCGGCTCGCCGCCCTGGAACAACTCAAGAAATTGATTCCGCCCGAAGAGAGTCTGCCGCATGGTGCCGACTTCCTGGCGATGCTCGGCTTTGTACCGGAGGGGATTGTGGAAACGGCCGGCAAGATCAAAGCGGACGTGATTGTGATGGGAGTGAACGCGAGCTCCGCGGCCCGCGCCGCGGCTCACCTGTATTGGTCAACAGCACATGACGTGGTGTGCGAAGCGATGTGTCCGGTGCTGACGATTAGAGGCTGAAAAAGATGCTTGATAAATGCCGTCGGTGGATGCTCGGCGATAGTAAGGACACAAAAAAAACACCGAAACTGCCAAGTTATTGAAACGATGGTGAGCGCGGAAGGAATCGAACCTTCAACCTACTGATTAAGAGTCAGTTGCTCTGCCAATTGAGCTACGCGCCCACTGCGTGCGGCAAGGTGGGGACAATCTCGGATTATATCATCCGTGTCGCGCCGTCCTGTCAGCGGGAACGGCAGGAGATCGATGCCGTGATTACGCCTTCTCAGCAGGCTCCTCTATAGTCGTCATGAGGACGCGACGGTAATTGAGACCAACTTGAGTTTGAATGCACCGCGATCCCGCGGCGGTGCCTGCGTGGTTTCGCGATTACGCGGAGGCGGCTTCCCGGCTTTGCTCCGCTCCAGCAGGCTGCGAACCGGAAACCGGTTTGCGAATCGGCAGAACCTCTGTCTGAGCTGGCGCTCGCCGCTCGATTCTTCCGATGACCGGTCTGTCGGGTGCGCCCGCTGCGGACAAGGATACGAACCTGTTCTCGGTCCACAGACGATCAATCAATCGGCGTTGCCACGGGCGCAGCACTTGCTGCGGCAGTGAGAAAAAATTGCGGAACGTCCACATCAGAGACGCGCGTTGCGCGAGATTCGGCTGTACGTATCGAGGCCCGATCGGAGTGTCCACTTCAAGAACGCCATCGGTGAGTTTTTCAATCCACATAACCTAGCAACCTGGGAAAGACGGCCAACTCCGCCTTTGCTTTGAAGCGAGCCATTATTGCACCAGGGACGGGGCATTGGGAAGCAATCTTTTTGTCTTAGGGGACAAAATACTTGCATTGCCGGAATCGACTTGAGAAAACGCGCCCGATGGCGGCCTGGCGTGGAGCGCGATCCACTGACTTTCAGGTGATCTCGGGCAACAATGCAATGCGGTCGAGGGTAGCGGCAATGCCCATACCTTTGTCATCCGATTCCTCCACTCGCACGACCGAGGCCTGGCACAGCGTCCATCCTCCGGGCCCCAAACCCAGGCCGGGAGGCAGCATGATGACCAGTTCCAGCTTCGAGCCTGCTTTCATTCCCGACTCGGAATAGAGAAAGATTCCCGATGAACTCAGATCGCGAGTCAAGCCCTGATGCTCACCGCCCTGGTGACGCACCTTGACCGGGACACGCACTGGCAACCGTTGTCCCGAACGCCTCTCACCGGTGGTTGTGGTCGTAGTTCTCTCCGCCATATGCGTGGAAGTTTATTTTGACGTGCTGAATTAGAGACTCGTCAGCCGACTCGGCATGCAACTGAAAGGAGGGTCGGCTGCGGGGGTACCCCCCACCCCCCCCCATTTTCCATGGTCCATTAAAATCAACAAGTTACGGTGGATTTCCCTCTAAAATCTTGACTCTAAATGGATTATTGTCAAAATCTTGAAAACAAGGCAGTTAGCAACGCTTCAACCGTTCTTTGGCCTTTAGAATCAATAAGTTACTATTCTTAGAGTCGGTCAAAATCTTGATTTCAAATAACTTAGTGGCAATAACCCTACGGTCACGTTTGGACTGTAGATCTAATTTCTATTATAACGCGTGATGTCAACTGATCGGCTGATTTCAGGTTGTGCGCGCGCCCATTTCCAGGCTTGCTGCTTTGTAACTACCAGGACACTGGTTTGCCGGGAATGTGGGGACCGGAACTGCCCGCAAACAAAACGCTCCTCCCGCAGGTGCGCGAGAGGAGCCGGGGAAAAAGCAAAAGTTAGAAGGTTAAAAGCTGAACTTGAGTGCCAGTTGAATTCCGCGCGGGCCTCCGCCGCCCAGGAACGGGTTGCCGATGCCGACGTCGCCGGTGGCGGTGAGCTGGTAGTTGCCGTTGCCGACTTCGCGGTTGCTGTTGGCGCCCTGACCCACTACGAAGCCGGGCCCGCCGCTAACAACGTTAGAGGCTGGGTCGGCGATGAACGCGGGCAGGAGTGGGCTGGAGAAGTTGGGGTGGTTCAACACGTTGAAGAACTCGGCGCGGAGCTGCACCTTCAGCCGCTCGCCAATGGCGGTGCTTTTATAGAGGGCGAAGTCCCATTGTTTGTAGGTAGGACCGACCAAAGAGTTGCGCCCCAGGTTGCCGTAGTTCCGCGTGCCGGGAGCACAATCGGCGGCAAACCCCGACGGTTCGGCCTGTGCGGCAGCCGTGATTATGCAGGGCATGGCAAAAGCCGAGAGGTCGAGGAAATTCGCCGGATCGTGCTTGTGGTAAACAATTGGGCCGACTACGTCCGGACGATCGAAGCCGTCGCCGCCGCCGCTATAGTCATCCTCGCCATTGTAGTTTAGCGTGAACGGCTGACCGCTCTGCAGCGACACTGTGCTGTCGAAGCCCCAGCCGTTCTTCAGTCCCTGCATGCTTCCGCCCATCTTGGGCAATTCGTAAGCGAAGACCCAGGTAAGGCGCTGGGGGATGTTGAAGTTTGACGGTCCGTATTCTTTTTGCGGGTTGTTGCTATCCTGGGGCTGGGCCGCATTGACTACGAAATCCTCAAGGTCGCTCGAGTTGTCCAGCGATTTCGAATACACGTAGTTGAGCACTGAGGTGATCCCGTGCCAGCCGTTGACCTTGAAGCTAACCTGTAGCGAGTTGTAGTTTGATTTCCCGGTCGACTTCTCCTGGAAGATGTAGATCGCGCCCTCCTGTGTCATGTTGCCGCCACCGTAGGGTGAGCTGAAGGGTCGCGGTACGTAGTAATCGTTTGCGCCGACGTTTCCGGGGGTGCACCCTGGGAGTGGGGTGGGTATGCCGGTGTCGCACTGGGTCACAATTGCGTTGGTTGGCTGGTTTATGTCGTAAAAGCGGAACAGGCGGTGACCCTGCGAGCCAACGTAGCCGATCTGCAGAGTAGTCTTGTTGGTGAGCTGCTGCTGGATGTTGATGTTGTAGTTCTCCATGTAAGGCGTCTTGATATGGCGGTCGACCGCGAAGATGTCGCACTCGACGTTCACAAAAATCACGCCTCCGGGTACGCAGCCGGACGGCTGGTAGACGGGTACGCCGGGAGTGATCGTCGTGGAGTTCGGGCTAAGCCCTGCCGCCGTAATCGGGGCGGGTCCGAAGTTGCCGTAGGCTGGACCGGGGGCATAGTAGGCGGGATAGGGCAAATGGCCGAGGAAGATGTCCTGCGAGAAGGCATCATAGAACAGGCCGGCACCGACGCGAACGACAGTCTTGCCTTTTCCAGTCACGTCCCAGGCGATGCTGGCGCGTGGAGAAAAGTCCTTGTAGTCGGGCTCGTACAATCGGCTGAGTCCGGAAGTGCCCACCTGCGTCAACGCGCCGGTGCCGATATCGCTGACCGGGTCAAAACTCGACACAAGGAAGTTGGCAAAAAGATTGTTCTTCTCTTTGACGATTCCGTAGTAGTCCCACCGCAACCCGTAGTTGAGAGTGAGCCGGGGGGTTACACGAAAGCTATCCTGCAGATAAGCGCCGTAGCCGTTTTCAAAAGTGTGGCGCCCGGTCGAGCCCGTCGACGAATACTGGAGGCTGCCAAAGCCGCCTCCTTCGGGCATTCCTTCAAGAAAAGTCGTCAAGTTAGCGAATTTCAGCCGACCGCGGAAGTACTTCTGAAATTCCTGCTGATTAATGCTGGTGCGGCGGAACTCAAAACCGACTTTTATATCGTGTTTCCCTAGCTTCCAGGAAAAATTCTCAACAAACTGGTTGTTCGTGTCCACGCGAGCACGCGGATCACCAGAGGTTGTGCCGGGTTGAGCGAAAAAACTGCTGGCTCCGCTGGGTGTTACCGAAACCAGAATGATGGGCAAGCCGGAGTCATGTGGACCGGAGCCTTGGCAATCCGCCGTTGAGCTCGCGGCGCATAGACCTCCGCCCGGGGCGAGCGAACTGGGATGGAAGCTCTGGTCCTGCGCAAAGAAGCCCTCAGCGAACCGGTTCCATCCATAGCGCAGTTCATTCACCTTATTCGTGCCGATGGTGTGCACGTAAGAGAGAGACACCAACTGTACGCGTGTCGGTGTGACCGTGTTGAAGCCGGGCAATTGTCCGCCGGAAGCGGTGAGAGCCAGTGGAAAAGATTGCGTGCTATCACCGAAGAAATAGCGACCGGTCAAAATGTTGTTCTGGTTGAAATTGTGGTCGATCTTTCCGATCACACTGCTGAGATTATTGTACGAAGGGGTGATTAGCGAAGCATTGGGACCTCGAGGACATCCGCCATCAAACGAAGCGAAGTCAGGGTCTGTAACCACGGGGCGCGTTCCGATATTGGGTTGAGGCCAGAACTTCAACATCTGAGCGGTTACAGTATTCGTAGCTCCGTGTTGCTGGTCATAGGCAATCCGGTTTGGCTCGGGCACACACGCCAACGTTACGGTGCCCACGGCCTCGCGCTGGCCTTCATAGTCCGTGAAGAAGAACGTCTTGTTCTTGATGATGGGACCGCCGAGAGCACCGCCGAACTGATTGTTATGAAAAGGCGCCCGTTGCGGCACATTATCGAAATAATTGCGGGCATCGAGGGCGTCGTTGCGGAAATACTCGAACAATTCTCCGTGCAGAGCGTTCGTGCCGCTCTTGGTCACGATGTTGACCACGGCGCCGGCGTTGCGTCCATACTCGGGCTGGAAGTTGGAAAGCACCTTCATTTCGGCGACGGCGCCGATCGGAAGAATGGCCGACGGAACGGCGAACACACCGCCCTGGTTGATGGCGGGGTCGTTGCGGTATCCATCGTTCATGTCGGTGCCGTCGAGCAGGTAATTGTTGGAGCGTCCACGGGCGCCGTTCATCGAGAACTCGCCAAACGATCCCGGCGAGTCGGTGATCTGATCGGGCGAACCTGCCACACCGGGATTCAAGAAGATCAACTTGGTGTAGTCGCGGCCGTTGATGGGCAGATCTTCAACTCCCTTGCTGGTCAGCACACCTCCCAGTTCATTGGACTGGGTTTCGATCTGGGGAAGGTCTCCACCGGAGACCTCGACCATCTGCGTGACCTGGCCGGTTTTCAACTGCGCGTCCACGCGCCGCTCGGTGGCCACGTCCACTTCGACGTTGTTGGTGACTGCAGTTTGGAAGCCAGGCTGCGTTACGGTGACGGAGTAGGTGCCGGTGGGCAACTCAGGCACGCGGTAGCTGCCATCGCCGCTGGTTACGGTCGTGCGCTCGATGCCAGTTGCAAGGTTGCGCACTTTGACCGTCGCTCCGGCCACGAATGCTCCGGAGGGATCGGTCACGGAGCCGAGGATGGTGCCACGAAACGTTTGGCCCACGAGCAGGGCCGTCGAAAGCAGAACGAACGCCACCAATAAATGCAGTTTCATTCCTGGTCCTCCTTAGTCGTCGCGGGCACTGGAACAGACCCGCGCTCCGCGAGCAGCAAATACAGTGCCACTTGAGATGCGCGGCATTATAAACCTGTGCGTCGCGAAAGATCAGTGTCGAACCTCACAAGAGGATGTTCGTGGAAGGGATCAGCGCGGAATTTGCGTCGCCCGGAGACGACCGAGAGGCAGGCGAAAAGCAGACGGCGAGCGCTCGGAGCAATTGCCGAAAGTTTTCGGAGGAAATCTACGAAATAACAGATTGCGAATCTATGGATTCTAGAAACTAAAGGAGATTCTAGAAGCTGAAGGCTACGCCGCCGCGCACCGAGCGCGCCGATTGCACCAGATAAAGAGTGTGTCCGTCGCGTCCCATCACCGGCACGTATCCCTGCGCGAGAAGATTTCGCAGGTCCATGAGAACCTCCATGTGTCCCGCGAGGAAGCTGGCCGGAATCGGTTGCCGGATGAAGAGGTTCAAATAAGGACCGGACTGGCCCGCCGAACTATCGAACAGGTCGACCGGCGTCAAGGTGCGGCCGCCCGTGTAACGATAGGAGGCGATCCAGCGCGTCTTCGCCTTGGGCAATGCTCCGCTGAACTTCGCTGCCACAGCCTGGCGCCGCTCCGCGCTTATCCACTCCCGCGCGTCCTGTAGTTGGACGTCCGGACGCGACAGGTCGAGCACGCCTCCATAGGCATAGTCGAGGGTTGCGGTCAGATCGGAGCATAGCTTCCGCTGCAGCACCACCCGCATCCCGCGCGTCGCATAATCGTTCCCCTGATAGCTGAAAGTACCGGAGTACACGTCGGGCAACACTTCACCCGACTCGGCCGCCATTTCGCCCGGCGTCATCTCGCCAACTCCGGTAAGCACCGGATCGACGATGCTGTCCGAATAGAATGCGACCTGCATGTTGTTCTTGCCGATGCGCTGGGAGATCGAAACTTCCTGGTGATGCGCCTGCTCGACCGCCGGAGAAAACCCAGTAATGCTCATACGCGGCGCGGTTTCGCTCAGATCCGATGAAGCGGACTCCAAACGATCATTGCCCAAACGATCCTCCAGTCCCATATTCGGGACTGAACTCGCGTATTGATATTCCAGCACCGTGTTCGGCGTAATGTGCAGATCGGCCGACCCGAAGGGCTTGAAGGCGTTTACCCGCCCCATAAACTGGATCGTTTGCAATTCGCTGCCGAACGTCATCTCCAGCCTGTCGCCCAGGACGACCCGATCCGAACTGGTCACCGACAGCGCTTGCAGCGTGGCGCCGGGCATCGTGTTCAGGTCGGGCGAATTCAGTCTGAGGGCTGTAATCGCCACCGAAGGTTCAAAGATACCGCTGAACCGGTTCGTGTAAGTCGTTCGGAACACCGCCGCCGGGATGCCCTGGCCGTCGGATTCATAGCCGACGTTGCCATTCAATCGCAGGGTGCCGCTCGATAACAGCGAACGCTCCACCGCAAAACCAGCATTCATGTCCGCAGGGCTGCCGAAACCCTGCCCGGGCGATCCGGCCAGAAAGGTCAAGGTACCTTTCAAGTCATGGTCAGCGGCTGACTCCCCACTCTGCGCGACCACGGTGGTGCCATCTTCAAGCACGCGCAGGATGGGCCGGTTGGAAACCGAGCGCAGCGTCCACTTCCAGTCGTCATCGTCCGCCGGACTGCGCAGCGGAACCAGTTGGATGGCCTCGAACAGCGTGGTCAACGTGACATTCACCATCAGTTTCGCGCCGGCACGCACGCCGATCTTCTCGCGCAGCGCCGGGAGGAACGAAGGCGCGCTCACCTTGACGCTGTAGGTTCCGGGCAGCAGACTCGCAACGGAATAGAAGCCACGATCGTCGGTGAAGACCTTCAGCGCCTGGGCGGCCGAACCGAGTATTTCCACCGCCGCGCCCATTTGCGGCGCACCGCTCCCATCGCGAACGTATCCAGATATCGCACCCGAGATCGCGCCTGAGGTAGTTCCCGACCATGCCGGAAGAGCAACGGTCATGACTATCACGGCGACGACTACGGGGAACCCGAGCTTTCGGAACATCTCGCCCACCACCTCTGGGAAACCAGGCAGCAGTTTACTCCACGGCAAAGGTCGCCGTCGGATCCACCATCTGCTTGGAAAGGTTGTCGTTCACTTTGATCTCGATCTTGTACAAGCCTGGCTGCAGGTTCGCGGCGGAAAGCGTCTTCTGCAGCGTGACCTGGTCACCCACATTGCCCATCGTGTCGGTCGACTCGACGGTATGGATGACTGCCTTGTTATTGGCGTCCGTCACATTGTATTCGATCGTGGCGGAAGGCTTGTGGGTCTTTTCGTCCACGCTGAGATTGTAAACCTGCATCCAGAAATTCAGCTTCTGATTGCGTTTGAATGAGATGGGCTTGCCATCGGAAGGCGCCACGCGCGGCCGCACTTTTGTCGTCCCGATCACGAAATTGCCCGTGCCTACGTTCTTGGTCGCCACCGGTTCCATCTGGTCGGCAATGATGAGCGTTGAGCTGCTCAGCTTGTCCTCGCTGAAGTCCGGGATCTGGATGGCATGGCTCCAACTTCCGGTGCGATCTCCGTTCACGTCCTTAACCACAACATCCAGACGGTAGCGATTTTGGCTTATGCGCAGCGGCAGCGCTTTCCAGTACACCGAAGAATTTTCGGCGGTCTTGGGCAGCAGTTCCACCGGCACATCGACCTGCACCGTGTCTTCAAAGGTCTGTACGATCTTGCCCGTGAGCGTCGTCACGCGCCCGAAGATATTGACCGTACCGCGCTCCACACCGTCCTTGTTCTGGAAAGTGACGTCACGGTTCTTAATCTGGATCGTGACCGGAACCAGCACCGTATCGCTGGTGACCTTTACGAAATCCGCTCGCACATCAAAGGGCATCAGGTTGACACTGATCTTGTGGCTGACCACTTCTTCCAGGTCTTTGAACTTCACCGCCGGCGCCGCCTGGAGTTTGGCGAACTGCTCCAGGCGGTCGAATTGCTTCGTCTGCAAATCCTGGTTGAACGGCCCGGCGCCCAGTTGCTCGAGACCGCTGCCGCTGAAACGACTCGCCTTGCTCGACATGCCCATTTGCTCGGACAGCGTCAGGCCGGCATTCGGGGTGTACTTCAAGGCGTCTTTTTCCGAGCGGTCCATCGTCATGTGATAGTCGCCGCACATGCAGGTATCAACGAACTCGATCATCACTTCCTGCCCAATCCCCTCCAGGTAGCGATAGCGCCATGTTTCAAACGGGAAGGTCGAGGTCTCGCCGCCGCCTTCTTCCATGGGTCGCTCGTAGCTGCCGCCGGAGGGGTGAGACTCGATCTCATCCGCCGGCCCAAACACGATGTACATATGGCCGCGGTCGGTCTTCCAACCTGGGATGCCAGCCGCGAAGTGCTCGTTGGCGTAAGCGATGCGCCGGTAGTGCTCTTCTTTAAATTCGTTCTCTTCGGTGTCCGGCGTGGGATCGCGGCGCTGCCAGAAGGCCTCAATAAACTGGTCGCGCTCTTCGTCGTTCGAGAGTTGCATGAAGGCGGATCTCTCCTCGTCGGTGATAATCCAGCGCACGTCCTCGTCGAGCCATTTCCTGTAAGTCTTGCTCAACTCGATCTTGAGCGCCTTGGCGTTGGCCTTCCTCTGTTTTTCCGGGATCTGGCGTTTTAGCGGGTCCGTCTGGCTTTCCTGGGCAGCCGCCCCTTTGTCATCGGAGCCCTTCGTGTCCTTGTCCTGTGATCGGGCAACGGAGACAAAACTCAGTGCCATCACGCCAGCCAACACGCCAACTGAGCACCGATTCCGAAAACCTGCGGAAAACATAGAAGGGCTTACCTCATGAGCGACTTCTGTCGTCTAATTCTATGTTCATTGGATACAACAAGGCAAGAAGAAGTGGCCTGTCAAGGAAAGAATCCCTGCGCGGAGCTAAATGGCCTTAAGAATCCGCGTCTTGCGGTCGAGCAGAGGTCGAGCGATGATCGCTTCCCAGGCCAGCTGTCCGGACACTCGGCACGATATAATGAATTGCGCCGCGGGTCTCCCCTCCGTAAACCGACCGGAGCGACATAGCGAGAGACCTGTTTCGCGGGAACTCGGGAACTTTCCCCCTCGTTTGAACGTAACTGTTCATACGCAATCACGGTGCGTTTTCACCGTCTATAGCCGAACCCCGGGGTAGGTTGGAAAGTTAAGCCGGGAACGAGGAAAGTCCGGGAATTTTGGAACCGTCTGCTGACTTGGCGGCCGACTCGACCAGACGATCGTAAAGACTTAATCATGAAGACCTAGCTATGAAGACATGGAAGAAGGTATTGATCGGGGTTGGCGCGGCCCTGGTGCTCGGCATCATCGTCGCCGTCACGGTTTACCAGAGCCGGAAAAACCTGGTGACGGTGCAGACCGGCAAAGTGCAAAAGCAGAACCTGGCCTCGGTGGTCAGTGCCTCGGGTGAAATCAAGCCCAAGACCTACGTGAACATCGGAGCCAATGCCTTCGGCAAGATCATCAAGTTGCACGTCAAGGAAGGCGACCGCGTGACCAAAGGGCAGTTGCTGGCACAGCTTGAGAACGTCCAATCCTCGGCCGACGTCAATGCCACGCGCGCTTCCGTGCAGGCGGCGGTAATCGACGCGGCAGCCGCCGATGCCGCCCTGAACACCTCGCTCGCGGACCTGAACCGCGCCAAGTCCGACGCCGTCCACGCCAAGCTCGATTGGGACCGCGCCCAGAGCCTATACAACGCTGCCCTCATCGCCAAGCAGGATTACGACGTCAAGAAAGCTGCATGGGAGTCTGCCGATGCTGGATTAGCTCAAGCCGAAGCTCGCGTGGCGCAAGCCAAGGCACAGAAAGATTCGATGGACAAGCACATCACCCAGAACCAGGCCAACCTGACTCGGGTTTCCGACGTGCTGCAAAAAACCGCGTACGAAGCGCCCTTTGACGGTGTAATCACCAATCTTCCCGTGCGCGAAGGCGAGACCGTGGTTATCGGAATCCAGAATTCACCCGGCAGCACGCTGATGACGATTGCCGACATGTCCGTGATCACGTCCGAGGTCAAGGTGGACGAGACCGACATCGTCAACGTACATCTCGGCCAACCAGCGGACGTGACCATCGACGCGATCCCCCACAAAGTCTTCCACGGCGTCGTCAGCGAAATCGGGGACAACGCGATTGTGCGCTCGACCGGTGTCGCTACCTCGCAGGCCACCTCGACCAGCGAGGAAGCAAAGGACTTCAAAGTCGTCGTGACGCTCGCCGATCCGCCAGCAAACCTGCGCCCGGGCCTCTCCTCGACGGCCAAGATCACGACCGCGACCCGTAGCAGCGTGCTCAGCATTCCGATTCAGGCGCTCACCGTCCGCACCCAGGCAGATCTCGCGCCCAAGGATGCGGGGAAAGGCAATAATGTAGAGGCCGCCACCAGCGCTCCGGCGGAAGCACCGAAGCAGAAGGAAGAAGTGCAGGGCGTGTTCGTGATCCGCAACAAGAAAGCCGAATTCGTTCCGGTGGATACCGGCATCAGTGGCACCACGGATATCGAAGTCGTCAAAGGCTTGCAAGAGGGTGACGAAGTGATCACCGGCAGTTACAAAGTTTTGCGTACCCTGAAGCCGGGAACGAGTGTCAAAATAGATAACTCGGCCCCGAAGAAAGAAGACGAAAGCAGCTAGTTGGGTTCCGCCTGTAGAGACGCGGCAAGCCGTTGTCTATAACTAACCTCTGCCGGATTAGAACGTCCAAGATAGAACGGCAATAGGAGCGTGCGTGCCCGAGCCCGATCCGAATAAGGAGAGCAAGATGGCGACTGCCGGGGTATTGCCGATTGATAAGCCTGCGAACTGGTCCGCGCCGAACTCCTACATGATCTCAACCGAGGATCTGTGGAAGACCTACGATATGGGCTCGGAGCAGGTGCACGCGCTTCGCGGCATCACCTTGCGCATTCAGCGCAATGAATACGTCGCCATCATGGGCCCGTCCGGCTCCGGCAAGTCCACGCTGATGAACCTGATCGGCTGTCTCGACTCGCCTTCCAAAGGCCGATACTGGCTTAACGGGCAACTGGTCAGCGAACTCGACGATGATGAACTGGCCCGCATCCGCAATAAGGAAATCGGCTTCGTTTTCCAGACTTTCAATCTGCTGGCCCGTGCCACTTCGCTGCACAACGTGGAGTTGCCGCTGATCTATGCCGGGATCCCCGCCGAGGAGCGCGCCCAGCGCGCCAAGGCCGCGCTGACTTCGGTCGGCATGGGAGACCGCATGAACCACAAGCCCAACGAACTCTCCGGCGGACAGCGCCAGCGCGTGGCCGTGGCCCGCGCTCTGGTCAATAAGCCGGCCATCATCCTCGCCGACGAACCGACCGGCAACCTCGACTCACAAACCGGAAACGAAATCATGGCGCTGTTCGATCGCCTGCACTCGGAAGGCAATACGATCGTACTGGTGACGCACGAGCACGACATCGCCGAGTACGCCCACCGCATCATCTCCATCAAAGACGGCGTGGTCGCCAAAGACGAATCGAAGCGCTAAGAAGCTTCGCGTAGGGGCGGACGCATTCGTCCGTCCCGCGGAGCGAAGCTCCGCTTGTCTTGTCCAATAAACTAGCAACCCGAATCGCAACGGCGTATTCTTTCGTCCATCGGATGGTTGTAGTCGGAGGAACGTTATGCGCATCGCCATCGCCCTGTTCCTTTTCACGCTGTCCGCCTTCGCCCAAGACTCCCCTGCAATCGCCGCCGCCGAAGCCGCCTGCGGTCCAAAAGGCGTGAATTTCGACGTCAAAGACGACGACTCCCAGCACGCCGTTGCTCAGCCCGAAGCGGGCAAAGCGCTGGTCTATGTTATCCAGGATATTGGATCTCCGAATTGCATCGGAGGCTGCATCACCACGAAGATCGCGTTGGATGGCGTCTGGGTCGGCGCCAATCATCACAATTCCTATTTCTCTTTCGCGGTCGAACCTGGCGAGCGCCATCTCTGCGCCAACTGGCAGTCGCACTTTGGTAGGCTATCGAGGGTTGTCGGCCTGGCTCATTTCACTGCCGAAGCTGGTAAAACCTATTTCTTTCGCACCAGGGCAATCGGTTACGGAGGTCCGACGTTTTTTGATATCGAACCCATCGACACCGATCAGGCGAAACTATTCATCGCCTCCATCCCCATGAGCGTGTCGCATCCGAAGAAATAAAGTAGCAGCCTATTGCTGGGTCGCCGAAGTATTCAGCTTCTCCAGATTCGGAGAAGTCGTCCCGCTCTCCCCCGCCACGAAGAAGTTGTGGTCGTAAAGATTGCGGTACATGCGGCCTGCGATCTCGGCCGCTTTGGGCCCGAAGGTCGGACGTCCGCCCTGTAGGAAGATGACGGTCACAATGCGTCCGACGTCGGTGTTGGCGTACGATGCAAACCATCCGAAGCGCGTGCCGGCGTGCGAGCATGTCCCGGTCTTGCCTAAGATCGACTCCTCGTTAAAGTTCAAACGCACGCTGCGCGCGGTGCCATATGCGACGGCTCCGGCCAGTCCGTCGGAGAGCTCTGGAATCACGGGCTCGATATCGAGATGGCGTTTTACGCGAGGCTGGAAGCTGGCGACTTCATCGGGACTGGTCGGATGTTGCAGGTAGTAAAGTGTGCCGCCATTTGAGATCGCCGTCACCAGTGCGCCTAGTTGCAGCGGAGTCATCGAAATGCCTTCGCCAAAAGAGCACATTTTGGCGACGCCGCCGAGTCTTGCGGGGATTTCTACTTCCGGATAGGCGCCCAACTGCTCGTCCGGAATATGATATCCCGCAAGTTCGCCGAGTCCGAACTGGTGCGCGTAGTATTGCACCTTCTCGAAGCCCAGCTTGCGACCGACCGCTTCGAAGTAGGCGTTGTTCGAGTGCGCCAGCGCCTCCGTCAGATTCATGCGGCTGCGACGCCCGAGCGAAACTTCAGTTTCCTCGTCGATCACGCCTTCGCTCAACGCCGCCAGAGCCACGGAAAGTTTGATGGTCGAGCACGGCTGCGCGCCGCTTGAAAGCGCGAGCTTCTGGTTGACCATGGCGAGGACGCGTCCGCTGGTAGGCTCGATCGCGACCACCGTGCCGTTCATGTTGCCCAAGGCATCGATCGCGGCCTGACGAACGACCGGGTCTTCGCCGGCGGTCACGTCACCTTCGGTGATCTCGGATGCGAACGAACTGGTGTGGAAACGCTCGTAATAAGAACGAGGGTGGCGGCGGGTGCTGGAATAACGCGTGGCGGCACTGTGCGTGGCGGAATATTGCGAGTGCGGAGCGCGGCTCCGCGCGAGGGTTCGCATGCGCTTCTTCGCATGTTGATTTTCCGTAACCCCGCGAGCTTTCGAATGGGCCGTGAGCGCGCGCGGATTGACGCTGGCTGCGAAACCACTCGCTTCCAGCAAGATTGCCAATCCTAAGAAAAATGCGAGACGAAGAACCCAGGCCCTAAACTTCACTCTCACCATCCCCGTTTGGTACTCGGCCAATCTAGTGCTTAGTCCATCTGTCGGCCTAGTTAATTAGATGCAAGAGTCTCGCCAAATCACCGCACCGAAGACGTATCTCATGCAACTGTCCGATAGTAGGCGATTTGCCCGGTTCGGCGCAATGCCAAAGTATAAAGCTGTCAACCGCAGAATCTGCGCGATAACTATATGAATAAATTGCATTTAATATGAGTTCGTAGAAGGGGCAAGCACTTTGGTAATCTGATTGGCTTGTTACCTTCAAAGGTACTGGGATTTGCAACAGTTTGCACATCCGCGCCGATGCTGGTCCGATCAGCGCTGCTGACACATCATCACCGCGAGCAACGTTCCCTCGGTACCGCATTTTTTCTGATACGCAAAAACGCGCTGCAGACGGGCAATCGCCGATGAACCGGTTCGAGTTCTTTTTCCGATCCGATCCAATTGCATTTTCTCACCTGTCGCCAATGCCCTTCAGGGTCGAGCGATACCAGGCAACAAAATTCCGCAGACCTTGCTCCATTGACGTCTTCGGTGAATACCCCAGAAGGCGTCTTGCTTTGTCGATGTTAGCCCATGTAATGGGAACGTCTCCTGGTTGATCGGGCAACCGGTCCTGCAGCGCTTTTTTCCCGGTTGCTGCCTCCAGTTGCGCAATCAACTCTCGGAGACGCACCGGGTGGGAGTTGCCCAAATTGAAGACCTCGAATGGCAGCTTGGGTTCTGGCGCGTATTCGAGTGACGCAATCACCCCGGCCACGATATCGTCAACGTAGGTGTAATCGCGACCCATCGAACCGTCCCCATAGACCGGGATCGGCTTTCCCAACTCGATGAGCGCAGTGAACTTGTGAATCGCGAGGTCGGGCCTTTGCCGCGGGCCGTAGACGGTAAAGAATCGCAAGCAGAGGATCGTCAAGCCATACAAATGCGTGTAGGTGTAACACATCAACTCCGCCGCAAGTTTCGTTGCCGCGTAGGGCGAGATCGGACGAGTCTCGAGGTCGTCTTCGCAAAATGGAACGGTGTTTGTGATGCCGTACACTGAACTCGACGAGCCAAAGATCAGCCGTTGCACCTTGAACTCACGGGCGATTTCCAGTAGGTTCACTGTCCCGGCAACGTTCACACTTTCATACAAAGCAGGCTGTTCGATCGAAGGCCGCACGCCGGCGCGCGCGGCGAGATGAATCACGATTTCAGGTTGGACGTGCTCCGCAACTTTCCGCAGCGCATCCATATCCCGCACGTCCGCCTCGAAAAATTCGTGGGCCCCGGCGTTACGAATCTCCTGCAGATTGAGTCGCTTGCGGCTGAGCGCGTAGAAATTGTCGAGGTTGTCCACAATCGACAATTGCGTCCCGCGGCGAATCAGCGCCTCCGCCACGTGGGATCCAATAAAACCCGCGCCACCTGTCAGCAGAATCCGCTTCGGATTTGATCCCACTCAATCACGTCCCAATTTCGTAAAGAACACAAAACTGATTCTAGCGCACAGCCACGACGAAGTAGTTGGCGGCGAACTAATGCCCCACTGGAAGTAGATCATGCGAACGCTCACTCGGAGCGATAGATTCAAACAGAATCGTCTTAGCCTCCGACCTCCTCCAGAAATGATGCCCAGCGCCGGGCGATGATGTTCCAATCAAACATTTCCCGACAGCGCAGGTATGCCGCGCGCCCAAGGGAGGCTCTGTAATCCGCCCGTTCCAGGAGATTCGAGAGCGCGGCTGCGAACTCCTCCACTTCGTCGGGATTCACCAGGATCCCTGCCTCACCCAGCACTTCCGGGATGCCCCCGCGGTTCGAACCAACAACGGGAGTGCCGCAGGCCATGGCTTCGGCATTTACCAAGCCGAAAGGCTCCTGAAACAAAGACGGGCTGGCAAAAACCGTCGCTCGTTGAAACCAGGCCGGCAAATCCCTATCATGATGAATA
>Ga0181539_1000355_pt1 | contig 55466 bp, 41 predicted proteins | sample PEATcosm2014_Bin_46_FD_119767 | JGI IMG/M metagenome (GOLD analysis project Ga0181539, IMG submission 119767) | Peatland microbial communities from MTU Mesocosm Facility, Houghton, MI, USA - PEATcosm2014_Bin23_60_metaG | ecosystem: Environmental > Terrestrial > Soil > Wetlands > Peat | place...
GCCAAAAATCCTCGCGCTCATCGCCGTCGCCAGAAAGCTCCTCGTCATCCTCAACGCAATCATCAGGGACGCAAAACCATGGCGCGCACAAATCGCTTGACGAGAAAGACAGTCGCTCATCCCGCATCTCGCGGATAATCTCGACGGCGTCTCCTCCCAATGGCGGAAGCTTTGCCCGTCGCGCGCGCAGCCAGTCGATGTCGGCCTGGGTCACCGACTTAGGCTCCGCCACGAGCGCGCTCGCGCGCAGTTCCGCCACGGGCCGGCCGTCGCGGGTGATCGTGACCGGCTCTCGGCGGCCAGAGCCTCGTCGATCAGCCGCGACAAATGCTCTTTAGCCGCCGCGATGGTAGAGTTGGACATGGTCCGCTCCAAAAACTTCGAACATCAAGAAAATAAGCCAATTTCGCGAGCGCGACAAGAAATCGCGGCCTGCCGCCAACTCCAGCTCCCTTGGAAACCGAGCAACAATCGACCGCGCGCAAGCCCGCGAACGGAGGAAGATTTATAATCGCCAACCAAAACCTCCGCCCTCGACGAACGCGGCTCGAACCGCCACAATGGCGCGGCGGATCGCGCCGATTCGGGGCGCGCGGTTCGGAGGCGAAACAGCGGCCAGATGAACGACGACGAATTGCATCGGCCCCTCGGGCAAAACGCGCGCAAGGCGGCCGACGAGGCCAAGGCGTCCAATCCTCGACGGGGGTGGATGATTTTTGGCGCGACGTTGGGGGTGGTTGGCGCCGGGGCGCTGGCGCTGACGGCGCGCGATCCGCTCGGCTGGAGTCTTGGCGGGCGTCCCTACGCGGTGGCGCGGATCGAGCCCTATAAGCCGCCGCCGCCAGAGCCGCCGCAGCAGGCGCAAAGCGCCCCGAGCGCGCAACAGCCGGCGGAGACCGAGGCGGCGCCGCAGGGCGGCCGCGATCATATTCTCACATTGAACGACCTCGATCAGCAATCGGGCGTCAAGGTTACGCGCAATGGCTCCAGCGGCCCGGGACCGATCATCATCCAGATCAATCCCGAGTCCGGGGTGCGGCTGCCGCCGGCGCCCGACCGGCGCGTGGCGGAAAAGTCCCGCTTTGGCCTGCTGCCGCGCATTGGCGCGACTGGCGAGCGGCCGATGGATGTCTATTCGCGCCCCTTCGTGACGACGGCCGCGCTCAAGGCCGACGCGCCGAAAATCGCGCTGGTGGTCGGCGGCGTCGGACTCAATCCGGCGACGACCGAGGCGGCCATCAGCGAATTGCCCGAGGCCGTGACGCTGGCCTTCGCGCCCTATGGCGACAATATCGCCCCGGCCGCCGCGCGGGCGCGGGCGCGGGGTCACGAAACCCTGTTGCAAGCGCCGATGGAGCCCTTCGACTATCCGCAAAATAATCCGGGACCGCACACCTTGCGCGTCGACGCCGGCGATCTCGACGATCTGCACTGGCTGATGGGGCGGTTCGCGGGCTATGCCGGCGTCATGAATTTCATGGGCGGACGTTTCACCTCCGACGAGAAGGCGTTGTCGCCGGTGCTCGCCGATATGGCCCAGCGCGGCCTGTTCTTCCTCGACGACGGCGCCGCGCCGCAGTCGCTGGCGGGTTCGGTCGCGGCGCGGATGTCGCTGCCGGCCGCGCGCGTCGATGTGATCCTCGACGCCCGAGGGACGCCGCGGTCGCTCGACGCCGCGCTGGCGCAACTCGAAGCGGAGGCGCGAAAAAATGGTTCGGCGATCGGCTTCGCCAATGCGCAGGGCCCGACGATCGCGCGCTTGGCGCGCTTCGCCCGCGAGGTGGAGCGCCGCGGCGTCGCCATCGCGCCGGTTTCGGCGACGCTCGCGCCCGCCGGCGCGACGGCCGCGGCCATAGGGGCCAGCAAATGACCAAGCCGCTCTATCGGCCTTGCGTGGGGGTCATGTTGCTGAACGGCGCGGGGCTGGCCTTCGTGGGCCGCCGCCGGCCCAAGGGGCCGCATGACCTAACCAACGAACGGTTCGAATGGCAGATGCCGCAAGGCGGCGTCGACGAGGGCGAGGCGCCCGCGGCGGCCGCGCTGCGCGAGCTTTACGAAGAAACCAATGTGCGCAGCGTCGAGGTGCTGGCCGAGATCGAGCCTTGGCTGAGCTACGACCTGCCCCTTGAGTCCGCCGGCCGGTGGAGGGGCAAATATGTCGGCCAGAAGCAAAAATGGTTCGCGCTGCGTTTCACGGGCGAGGACAGTGAAATCGACATCGTCCGTCCCGCCGGCGGCGCCCATAAGCCGGAATTCGACGAATGGCGCTGGGAGCGCCCGTCGTTGCTGCCAGGGCTGATCGTCCCGTTCAAGCGACATGTCTACGAGCGCGTCGTGCGCGAATTTGCGCATTTGAGCGCCAAAAATGCGTGAGGATGCGCTAAAATGCGCGCGCCTCGCCCCGGTGGATCGCCTCCGCGAGCGGCGTGAAGCCGCCGCCCTCCACATGCAGGAGCAGCGGCGCGTGAAGTTTTAGCGGCGCCTTGGAGCCCTTCACGCCCCGCAGCAGAATACGCGTCGCGTCCTCTCCCTCGCGCGGCGCGACCGGCAAAATTTCAATTCCGCCAACGCGTTGGGCAAATGCGGCGAGGCATGTCGCGAGCGCGTCGGCGCGATGAATCATCGCAAAAATCCCGCCCGGCCCGAGCAGCGCGAGACATGCGCGCGTCCAGTCCTCGAGCGGCGCGTCGCCGACATGGGCCGACGCCTTTCTCGGATCGGGCGTCACGCGCACGCTACCGCGTTGATAAAAAGGCGGATTGGTCAATACGACGCGCGCCGCCTCGGGGACGAGCCCGGCGGCGCGGCGCGAGTCGGCGTCGAAGAGATCGGCCTCGAAAACCCGCGCTCTCGCGCCAAGGCCATTGAGCGCGATGTTTTCGCGGACCAGTTCGCAGGCTCGAAAATCCAATTCAATCAGTCCGATATGCGCGGCCGGGGCCAGCAGCGCCGCGCCAAGGCCGACCGCGCCCGCGCCCGCTCCCACGTCCAGCAGGAGCCCATTAACCTCGCGCGGCGTCGCGGCGGCCAGCAACGCGGCGTCCGTGCCGGCGCGGTGGCCGCCCTCGTCCTGCGCCAGACGCAGCCGCCCCCCCAAAAATCCGCTGAACCGTTTCGCCATTATGCTGAAAACTCTCATGTTTCCCGCCGGTGCGCAACCAGGTGGGCAATGACGACGCGCCGCGACTTGCCGCCCGCGGCGCAAAGCCTTAAGTTCGCCCGACCAAAGACGCAGGTCGATTGAAGGCTGCAGGGGGCTCCGTGGGTATCGTCATTCCGCTCGAAGACAGAGAAAAGAAAGCTGCCGCTGGTCTCGACAGTCTTCTGGAGCTTATACGGCCGGACCTGGAACGGACCAATCAGCTTATTCTTCATCGCACCGGTTCGGATGTGACCACCATTCCCGAGGTGGCCAACCATCTGATTTCGGCGGGCGGCAAGCGGTTGCGCCCGATGCTGGTGCTCGCGACGGCCGGGATGTGCGGCTACAAGGGCGATGGGCAGATCAAATTCGCCGCCGGCATCGAATTCATGCACACGGCGACCCTGCTCCACGACGATGTCGTGGATGAAAGCGACATGCGCCGCGGCAAGATCGCGGCGCGCATGCTTTGGGGCAACGAAACCTGCGTGCTGGTCGGCGATTTTCTGCTTGGCCACGCGTTCAAAATGATGGTCGAGCCGGGGGTTTTGCCGTGCCTCACCGTGGTCTCGAACGCGGCGGCGATCATCGCCGAGGGCGAAATCCTTCAGCTCAACGCGGCCAAGGACACGCAAACCACCGAGGACGCCTATATGGCGGTCATCCGTCGCAAGACGGCGGAGCTTTTCGCCGCGGCGGCGGAAGTCGGCGTCATGCTCGCGGGCCGGTCCAAGGCGGATGAGGCCGCCGCGCGCAGCTACGGCATGAATCTGGGAATCGCCTTTCAGCTGATCGACGACGCGCTGGATTACGGCGGCTCCTCGGCCAAGCTCGGCAAGAATGTCGGCGACGATTTTCGCGAGGGCAAAATCACCCTTCCCGTCGTGCTCGCCTTCCGTCGCGGCAGCGACAAGGAACGCGAATTCTGGCGCCGCACGCTGGAAAAGGGCGAAATCAGCGACGGCGACGTCGAGATTGCCTGCGGCCTTATGAAAAAGCATAAGGCGCTCGACGACACGATCGAGCGCGCCGCCCATTACGGCGCCATCGCGAGGGACGCGATGGAGATTTTCCCGGCCTCGCCCTGGAAAGACGCGCTGCTGGAAGTGGTCGACTTCTGCATCGAGCGCGTTTATTGAGCGCCCGCGCCGGTTAATTGGCCGTCGAGACGCTCATGACCGAGAATTTCGGAGCGCTGACCGTTTCGCTCGACCGCGCCGGGAGGACGGGGGGGCCGCTCGCCGGCCTCGACTTCGTGGTCAAGGAAAACATCGATGTCGAAAGCCATGTGTCGCGCAATGGCGAGCCCGCCTTCGCCGCGAGCCAGCCGCCGGCCGGTCTAAACGCCCCCGCCGTCGACCGCCTGCTGGCCGCCGGCGCGCGTCTTGTCGGCAAGGCGCATATGGACGAGATGGCCTATAGCCTGCTCGGCGCCAATCACCACTACGGAACCCCGGTCAATCCGGCCGCGCCCGATCGTCATCCCGGCGGATCGTCGTCGGGCTCGGCCGTCGCGGTCGCGGCGGGACTGGCCGATTTCGCGCTCGGCACGGATACGGCGGGCTCCTGCCGCGCGCCGGCGTCTTTTTGCGGAATTTTCGGCTTTCGTCCTTCGCGCGGCGCCGTTTCGAGCAATGGCGTCGTCCCGCTCGCGCCCTCGCTCGATACGATAGGCTGGTTCGCGCGCGACGCGGCGACGCTGAATAAAGTCGGGTCGGCGCTGCTGCCGGACGATCTTGACACGGCGCCGCTCTGTCGCCCGCTCGTGCTCGCGGAGGCTTTTCTCGCTTGTCCGCCGCGGGAGGCGGAATTGTCGCGGCGCGGCCTCGACGCGCTGATCAGGGACTTTTCCCGGCGCGACGCTGTCCTTGGCGAAGATTTCTTGTCGCGAATGCAAAATCACTTTCGCGATCTTCAAGCGTTCGAGGCGCATCAAGCGCATGGCGCCTGGATCGAGGCCGTCCGTCCCGAGTTTGGCCCCGGCGTCGTCGAGCGTTTCGCCTATGCCGCGAGCGTGACCGCGGAACAAAAGCGGGCGGCGGATGAATTCCGTGTTCGGGCGCGCGAAATCATCGAGGATTTGCTTGGCGCGGAGGGCTTTTTTGCTCTGCCGACGACGCCCTTTTTCGCGCCGCCTCTGAGCGAGAGCGAGCAGGAACTGGCGATGAAGCGCAATCAGATGGTGCGGCTGTTTCAGATCGCCAGTTTTTTCGGTCTGCCGCAGGTTAGCCTGCCGCTCAAGACGCCGCATGCTCCGCTTGGGCTATCGTTGATTGGCCGGCGCTGGTCCGACCGAGGGCTGCTGGCGCTCGCCGAGCGGCTGGCGGGGCGCTAGACTTTTTTGTTTTGTCGCGCTTTCCGAGGCAAAGCCGGCGACCACTTTTGCCGAAAGCGCTAGCCGAGCACGACGCAGGCCGCGATAAACTCCTCGCCGTTCAGCACGAACCGCCGCCAACCGCGCGTCAAGATCGCGGGAGCGGCGTCCTCGTCGAGAACCGAAAAATCCAGGCCGATCGCGATTCTCGTGGGCTCGCGGGCGAAGCCGAGGCCCAGCGCCTTCAGATAGGCTTCCTTGGCGGTCCAGAGGCGCAAGAAGGCGTCTAAACGCGCCGCGCTCGTCAGCTTTTCCAACGCATTGCGCTCGTTTGGATGCAGCAAGCTCCATGGCGGTTCGATCGTCCGCAAGGGTTCGATGTCGACGCCGATGGACGCCTCGGCCATCGCGACGGCGCAAAAGTCCGCGCGGCCCGAGACCGAGATGTTTAGGGAGGAACTCGGCGCCAGAACTCGCGGCGCGCCGGAGGGCGCATGGCCGATCTCGACGCTTTCCGGCGCGACGCCGAGCCGAGCCGCGACGACCTGTCGGCTTAAGGCGCGGCGGCGTAGAAAAGCGCCGCGCGCGGGATCGCGCGATGGGGCCTCCCGGAGGTCGCGCGGCGTCGGCGCGAGATTATCTTCGCGCAAGGCGAGCGCCACGACCGTCGCGCCATCCGTCGGCCCACGAAAACCCTCGCGCCAGAAGATCTCCTCGCGCCAGTTGATCACCGCCCGCTTCCCGTCGCGCGGCTCAAAAACGCCTTGATGCGCGCCGCGAGCCGATCGCGCACCTCGCGATAGGCGTCCAGCATCGTCTCGCGCGAGCCCCGCGTCGCCGTGGGGTCCGGCGTTGGCCAATAGATCACCTCGACCGCCATCGCGCGGGTGAATTCCAACGCGCGGTGATGCGCCTCGGGCGACAGCGTCACGATCACGTCGAAGTTGGAGTCTTCGAGATCCTCGAAGGCGCGCGGCTTGTGGCCCGTGATGTCGATGCCGATCTCCTCCATCGCGGCCATCGCGAATCCGTCGGGCTCGCCGCGCTTCAAGCCGGCGGAGGCGAAGTAGATTTCACGGCCGAAGTAATGGCGGGCGAGCGCCTCGGCCATCGGCGAGCGCACGGTGTTCAAGGTGCAGGCGAAAAGAACGGACTGCGGGCGGCCCCGAGAGGTTTCGACGGGCGCCGGCTCAACTTGCGCCGGCATTATCAGCCCCTCCAGTGCAGAGCCGTCACCAGCGTGAAAATACGGCGCGAAGTGTCTATGTCGATCTCGATCTTGCCCTTCAGCCGTTCAAGCAGCAGCTGCGCGCCTTCGTTGTGCAGTCCGCGTCGGCCCATGTCGATCGCCTCGATGCGGCTCGGCGTCGCGTGCCGGATCGCGGCGTAATAGGTCTCGCAGATCATAAAGTAATCCTTGAGAATGCGTTTGAAGGGCGTCAGCGACAAAATATGCGTCACGACGTTATTGCCCTCCTCGTCGCTCACGGCGAGCGCGAGCTTGGCGTCGTGCAGCGAGATGTCCAGGGCATAGGGGCCGCCGTCGTGGCCGACGACTCCAAAACTATTGTCCTCGATCAGGTCATAGATGGCGATGGCGCGCTCATGCTCCTGGTCGGCCGAGCCGCGCCCGATCGAATTTTCGTCGAGCGTGACCCGCGCCAATCGCTTTCGCGCGTCCAGCACCACCTTCTAGGCTCCGAGCGAATTGAGGCGGATCGAGACGGATCGCGCATGCGCCTGCAGTCCTTCGGCCTCGCCCAACGTCACGGCGGCGGCGCCGATGGCGCGTAGCGACGCCGCGTCGCATTTCAGGATCGACGTGCGCTTGACGAAATCAAGGACGCTCAGCCCCGAGGAAAACCGCGCCGAACGGGCCGTGGGCAGCACATGGTTGGAGCCGCCGACATAATCGCCGATCGCCTCCGGCGTATAGGCGCCAATGAAGATCGCCCCGGCGTTTTTCACCCGCGCGGCCAGATCCTCGGCGTTCTCGCTGATGATTTCGAGATGTTCGGCGGCGATGCGGTCGGCGAGCGGGAGCGCGTCGGCGAGCGTCTTCGTCACGATCACCGCGCCATAATCGCGCCAGGACGCGCCCGCGATCTCCTTGCGCGACAGAGTGGTCAAATGCCGCTCGACGGCGGCCACGACGGCCTCGGCGAGCCCAGCGTCGTCGGTGATGAGGATCGACTGCGCGGATTCGTCATGCTCGGCCTGAGCCAAGAGGTCGGCGGCGATCCAGTCGGGATTGGCGGTTCCGTCAGCGATGACAAGCACTTCCGAGGGGCCCGCGATCATGTCGATGCCGACCTGGCCAAACACGCGGCGCTTGGCGGCCGCCACCCAGGCGTTGCCGGGACCGACGATCTTGGCGACGGGAGCGATGGTCTTGGTGCCATAGGCGAGGGCGGCCACCGCCTGCGCCCCGCCGACGCGGTAGATTTCGGTAATGCCGGAACGTTTGGCGGCGGCCAGCACCAGGGGTTCGACATGGCCGTCGGGGGTCGGCACGACCATCACTATGCGCGGGACGCCGGCCACCTTCGCCGGCGCGACATTCATCAGCACCGATGAGGGATAGGCCGCCGTGCCGCCCGGAACATAGAGTCCGACCGACTCGATCGGCGTCCAGCGCCAACCCAGCTCGACGCCGGCGTCGTCGGTGAAGCGCAGGTCGCTCGGGCGCTGGCGCTCATGAAAGACAGTGATGCGCTCCAGCGCGAGATCGAGCGCGGCGAGTTGCTCCCGCGAGCATTTGGCCTCCGCCGCGGCGATCTCGGCGGCGGAGACGGCGATGCCTGTCTTGGCGAGATCGATCCGGTCGAATTGCCGCGAGTAATCAATAAGGGCCTCATCTCCGCGCGCGATGACGTCCTCGATGATCTTGCGAACCGTATGGTCCACGTCCGGCGACGATTCGCGCTTCATCGACAGAAGCGCCGTGAAACGATCCGTGAAGTCGGGCGCCGACGCATCCAAACGCAAAGTCATGTCCATCTCCAGCTGGAAGTTCCAGCTGTCATGACCCTGCGCCGCCGCCTTCGTCAAGTTTATGCGTCGGGCAGGATGAAACCGGCCAACGCGGACCGAGGTCGCAAAGCTGCGCCTCGATGCAGTCGACATCCAGCAAAATCGTGGCGCCGCCGGCGAATAAGAGGCGGACGCGCCCCTCCGGCGCCGTCGCGCCCGGCTCGAAGACAACCGCCAGCAGCTCCAGCACGCCCTCCGGCCGGTCGCGCGCGACGCCAGCGTAGCGCACGCCGCGCACCGTCTCGAAATGCAGCCCCGAGAGGCAACGCTCCAGACGTCCTTCCGGCTGCGAGACCCAGTCGAAACGCGAGGCGACCAGCGCGAAACGCTTCGTTCGCGGAAGATAGGCGAGATCGCCGACCCGCAACAGCGAGTCCTGAAGATGGGCCGAGATCAAGGCGAGATCTTCGGCGTCGAGCGCGAGCAGGCGCAAGGGCTGCGTCGGCGCGGTGGGCTTGGGCGAATCCATGCGTAATCTCCTTGGCCTCTGAATCTGGCGACTGCCGGGCCCCCGCGCAACCCTTGGTTTTGCGCTTGCGGACAGGCGCCGAAAGGACGCATGCTGTGAACGCGTCGCGACGAGCGCGGAGGAAGGCCATGCACAGCGATCCGAGGTTTTGGGCGGTCGTCGTGGCGTTTTGGATCGGCTTTATGCTGGCGGTCGTGAACATCGCATCGAAGATCGATCTGTTCATGCGGTTGTCGGGGTAGCCATTCGTCTTTCGCTCGGCTCTTGCCTGCGGTCCCGGCTTGCTGCAACTTGCGGCCTTGTCCCCCGAATCGAAGGCGCCGCTCATTTATGACCTCATGGACACAGGCGCAGGATCAGGCGCTCAATTCCGTGGCGCGATGGCTGGCGGCGAAGGACGGTCCGCAACTGTTTCGCCTGTTCGGCTACGCCGGAACCGGCAAATCGACGCTGGCGCGCCACCTCGCGGAACATGTCGAAGGCCTTGTGGTGTTCGCCGCCTTCACCGGCAAGGCGGCGCTGGTGATGCGCTCCAAGGGCTGCGTCGACGCGCGCACGATTCACAGCCTGATCTATCGCGCCACCGACACGGAAACCGAGGAGCCGAGCTTCGAGCTCAACGACGATAGCGACGCGGCGCGGGCGAAGCTGATCGTCATCGACGAATGTTCGATGGTCGACGAGGAGCTTGGCCGCGATCTTCTGTCATTTGGCCGCAAGGTGCTGGTGCTCGGCGATCCCGCGCAATTGCCGCCGGTCAAGGGCGGCGGCTTCTTCACCGAAGCCGAGCCGGACGTGATGTTGACCGAGGTTCACCGCCAGGCCGCCGACAATCCGATCATCCGCATGTCCATGGCGATTCGCGAAGGTGGGCAGATCGCGCGCGGAATCTATGGCGAGAGCCGCGTGGTCGGACGGGACGGGCTGGAGCCTTCGCTCGTCACCGGAGCCGATCAGGTGCTGGTCGGCATGAACAAGACGCGTCGCGCCTATAATAAGCGATTGCGCGAATTGCGCGGCTTTTCCGGCGATCTCCCGCAATCGGGCGAAAAGCTGGTGTGTCTGCGCAACAATCGCAAAAAGGGGCTGCTCAATGGCGCGCTGTTCACGGTCAAGAGCACGGGCGCGCTGCGGCGCGGCAAGGTGCGGATGCTGGTGATCCCCGAGGAAAGCGACGGCAAGATTCAGCGCGTCGGCGTAATCCCCCAGTTTTTCGACGGCTCCGAGGGCGACATACCCTACGCGTTGCGCAAGGACTCGGACGAATTCGATTACGGCTACGCCCTCACCGTGCATAAGGCTCAAGGCTCGCAGTGGGACGATGTGGTGCTGTTCGACGAATCCTTCGCCTTCCGCGAACATCGCGCGCGATGGCTCTATACCGGCGTGACGCGCGCCGCGCGGCGATTGACGCTGGTCATGTGAGACGCATCTCCCGCGCTCTCGCCGGGCGGCTCTCGAAGGGTCTCAACGCGCCCAGGCGCTGATCGCGTCGGCGAAGACTCGCTCGCCGGATGCGCCTTTTTCCAGATTGATCGTCGCAAGCCGGCCGTCCGACAGCTCCATGGGCAGATCGATCACCGCCGGAAGGCGCAGGAGAGCGAGATTGCGCGCTTCGCTGTCGCCACGCATGAGTCCGATCAAAAAGTTATTTTCGGCGATCGGCATTTGCATGCCGAGAATTTTTTCGCCCGATTGCGCCTCCGGCCTGCGGAAGCGCAGGACGTCTATCGCCTTGACGCCCTTCGGTTCGGCGCCCGGCGCGAGTTTGAACGAGATGTTTATCGTGTGCGACATCGACAGGGCCGCGTCCAGGTTCTTTTGGATGACGAGCGTCACCTTTGTCTTGGCGTCGGGGAAATCGATGTCGCCGCGAATCGCTGATTTCAAGGGCTCGCCTTCGTCGCCGCCAACATTTTCGAGCCGCCAGACGACCGTGCCGTTATAGGTGTGTTCGACCTTGTCGGGGTGTTGCGGCACCGCGATCACCAGTTGCGCCTTTTGCGCGACGGGCACGATCGGCCCGCCGCCGTCCCTTTGATCGTCTCCGCCGGCGCGAGCCGAGAATTTGCCCCGTTCGACCGAGTCGCTGGCGCTCTCTTCCGGTTTGAGTTTGGCGAGATCCTCGGGCCGTTCGCGAAAGTGCAGCGCGGCCAACGCGACGGCGCCGACCAGGACAATGAGAACCGCGACAATGCCGATAATGCGCCGCGTTCGGCTCGACGCTTCTGGCGGCGGCAGCGGCGCGGCGGGCCGCTGCTGCTCCCGAGTCGGGGGAGCCGATTCGCTTTTAAGCTCGCTCTTGGATTCGGGCGGCGCGTGGGAGGCGGAGACCGGCGCGCTTTCTGGCTTGGCCTTGCTCGCGGCTTCGGTCTCCAGCCTGGCGATCGCCTCGTCTAGCGCCCGGCCTTCGGTTTGGATGACCTGCTCCGCCACGGGAGGCTGGATCGCCCGCAACTGATTGAACAAAGCCTTGCGGGCGAGCTCGTAGACCGCCTGACGGCTCTGAGGAGTTGAGTCGGCGAGCGGGCCTATCTTGCGCGCAAGTAGCGAATAATAATCAGCCATGCCGTGCAAACACCATTTTGCGCGCCCGTCGTCAACCTCGCGCGCTGCTTGCGCTTAGGATTTCGCCCCGTCAATCCTGAAACGGATTGTGCACGAGAATGGTGTCGTCGCGTTCGGGGCTGGTCGACAGCAGCGCCACTGGCGCTTCTATCAGTTCCTCGATCCGCCGAACATATTTGATCGCTTGCGCGGGAAGATCGACCCAGGATCTCGCGCCCCCGGTCGAGCCCTTCCAACCCTCGATCAATTCATAGACCGGCTGGACGCGCGCCTGAGCGGATTGCGACGCCGGAAGGCGGTCGACGCGCAAACCATCGAGAAGGTAATGCGTGCAGATCTTGATCTCGTCGAAACCGTCGAGAATATCGAGCTTCGTCAGCGCGACGCCATTGATCCCCGATGTCTTGATCGCCTGCCTCGTCAACACCGCGTCGAACCAGCCGCAGCGGCGCCTCCGGCCGGTGTTGGTGCCGAATTCTCGCCCGCGATCCCCGATCAGCTGGCCGACCGAATCGTGCAATTCGCTGGGAAAGGGACCGCCGCCGACCCGGGTCGTATAGGCCTTGGCGATGCCAAGCACATAGCCGATCGCGCTGGGTCCGAGCCCCGAGCCGCTTGCCGCGCTCGCCGCGACGGTATTAGAGGAGGTGACATAAGGATAGGTGCCGTGATCAACGTCGAGCAGCACCCCCTGCGCGCCTTCAAAGAGGATGCGTTTGCCGGCGCGGCGTTCATTATCCAGCAGTTCCCAGACCACGTCCATGAAAGGCAGGACGCGCGGAGCGACGCTGAGCAACTCGTCTCGCAGCGTCGCCGGGGCAATTTCGGCGAGCCCAAGTCCGCGTCTCAGCGGGTTGTGATGGGCGAGCACGCGCGCGATCTTGTCGTTCAGCGTGTCGGGCTCGGCAAGGTCCATCAAACGTATCGAGCGCCGCCCCACCTTGTCTTCATACGCGGGGCCGATCCCGCGCTTGGTGGTGCCGATCTTGATCCCTTCGCCCGACGATTCCTCTCGATGCGCGTCGAGTTCCCGATGCAGCGACAAAATCAAGGGCGCGTTTTCGGCGATCTTGAGATTCATCGGAGAAATCGCGACGCCCTCTTGGCGCAGGCGGTCAATCTCGCCCACGAGAAAATGCGGATCGACGACGACGCCATTGCCGATGACCGATAGTTTCCCCGGCCGGACGATGCCCGAGGGAAGCAGCGCCAGCTTATAGGTCTTGCCGTCGACGACAAGCGTGTGTCCGGCGTTGTGTCCGCCCTGAAACCGCACCACGACGTCCGCTTCGAGCGAGAGCCAATCGACGATCTTGCCCTTGCCCTCGTCGCCCCATTGGGCGCCGATCACCGCCACATTCGCCATGGCCTTTTTGTCTTTTCCGTTAGCGCGCCATCCGGTCCGGCGGCGGCCGGACTGGCGCGGGGGATCCTGTTTCGCGCGGTGGGAGACTGCCCCCGTGGCGCGACGAAACCGAACCCATTCGCCAAAAAAAAGCCCCGGCGGTAACGCCGGGGCTCGTTACGACAATCCCTTAGCGCATGGCGTCCAAGGGGTAAAGACCGGCTTTCACGCTTTTGCGCGATGTTGGCGGGGTTCTTGCTCGTCGTGAGGGGTTCGCGACATAATAATTAAAAACAGTATCACATGCCCGCTATATGTGGAGCGGCGACGTTTCCGCTTGGCGTCATCTACCAGGCAAGCAAGCTGAACAGAGAATCCAAAGACAAAGCGCGGTCATGCCCAGGTTGATCTTGGCTTGTTCAGATCGTTTTTCAGCCGCGGCATTTGGCCACGGCCCGCTTCGCTGGAATCTATCTTTGTTCGTGTTGCGTTGCTCTAACGTCCACTCGCTACGGGATGGCGGAGCTCGCAAAGCGCGAGATCAGGCGTCGTTTGCGGCCCATTAATTGACATATTTCAAATGTTGCTTGCGCCTCGGGTCGGATTGTCGCATTATTAAATAATGGGCTGCGGCCATTCCAGATGTCCTTCCGCTCGGCCTATGTGTAAAAATCGTAAGGATATCCTGGAGAGATACGAAAATGGCAGTTCAGCGTTCGAGCGGCGAAATCATCAAGATGGTCGCCTGGCTTGTTGGTGCGGTCGCGTTGGTTTTCGGCTTGATTCACTTCGCCCCCATCATCTCGCACGGCGGCTAAACCGGCTTGGCGCGACCCTCGGCTTCCCGGCGCCGTCCGGATGGAGCCGCGAGGCATGATGGATAGTTATGACTTTCATAGGCGTCGCCCAGCTGTTGTTCCCGCCAAGCTTCTAAGATTCGAATAGTCCCTATGCCGCGCGTCGATCCGCGGGCTCGCCTCTTTCGGGGCGCAGCCGGCGCTTTGATGGGCGGCATGTCTATTTTACGCTCGGTCCTTTATCCCCTGTGGTAGGGGTGTCCCGAGATGATGGTCATGGCGCGATAGATTTGCTCCGCCGCCAAAATGCGCACCAACTGATGCGGCAACGTCATTGCGCCAAAGCAAAACACCGAGCGAGCCCGCGCCCGAAGGCGAGGGTCCAGTCCCTCCGCGCCGCCGATCGCGAACCACAAGGACTTGCGCCCGGCGTCTCGTTCACGCTGGATAAATTGTGCGAAATCCGCGCTGCTGGCGGCTTCTCCGCGCTCGTCGAAGACAGCGACCGCCGCCTCCGGCGCGAGGGCCGAGAGCAGCGCGTCGCCCTCGGCGGCGATTCGCGCCGGAACTCCGCGGGCTGGGCTTTCGTCAAGTTCCCGCACATCGAGCCCGTCGAGGCCCAAATTGCGCATCGCCGCGATTCGTTTTGCGTAGCGGGCGAAAAGCTCGCGTTCGGGACCGGATTTCATCCGTCCGATGCAGAGAAGTCCAAGACGCATCAGGCGCCTCTCAAGCCAGACGCATCTCGCGCGGACGGTCGCCACCCCACATCTTTTCCAGATTGTAGAATTGGCGCACCTCGGGACGGAAAATGTGGACGATGATGTCGCCCGCGTCCACCAGCACCCAGTCGCACTGCGGCAGACCCTCGACGCGCGGCGCGGAAACGCCTGCGGCCTTGCAGGCCTTGATAACTCGATCGGCGATGGCGCCGACATGCACCGTCGACCGTCCCGTGGCGATGATCATTGTATCGGCGAGCGCCGTTTTGCCGTTTAGATCGATGGAGACGGCTTCTTCCGCCTTGGCCTCGTCGAGGCTGACGAGAATCTTGTCGGCGAGACTATCGGCGCTCAAAACCCCGGCAGCCGAATTAGGGGCGGGCCTCCGTCCATTTTGTGAAAATGTGCTAGTTGTCAGCGTGGCCATCCTCATTATCGCGGATTTACCCGCAAGCAATAACATGGAGCGATTTGCCGCGGATTGCAACAGCATCCGACTTGAAAGATCGCCCAGTTTTTCGGCCAGCGAGGCTTGGCGAAAAAAAAGCCCGGCGATTTCGCCGGGTTTAGGCAGTTAGGGCCCATCGAGAGGTGGGAGGAACCTCCAAGCCTTAACAAACAAAGCATAGTCGATTCGGCGCGAAAAGACTTGCACTTAATTTTATGAGATTGTCGGCCAGAGGCCCGAGACATCAGCCGCAAAGCCGCGTCAAAGCTGAAACCTCGCCGCGCTCGCAAAATTGGTTCAAAAATTTCAGAGACTTATAAAGCGAGGCGCCAGATGCGCGCGCCGCGTGACGAAAATGTCACAGCGCGCGACATTTTGCGGCGCCGCGGCCGCGCAGCGTCACGCTCAAGGCGTGAGCACGATTGATCCGACGGTTTGGCGGGCTTCCAGCGCGGCGTGCACCTTGGCCGCCTCTTCCAGCGGGAAGCTGGCGGCGACGTCCAGATTCAAATGTCCGCGCTTTACGGCGCGCTCCAAATCCTCGGTCATTTCCTCGTAAACGCGCCGATCAGCGATATGGGTGAAAAGCGAGGGACGCGTGGCGTAAAGCGATCCCTTTTGCGCGAGAAGACCGAGATCGAAGGCCGCCACCGGCCCCGACGCCGAACCAAAGCTCACGAACATGCCGAATGGAGCAAGGCAATCTAGCGATCCGGGAAAGGTCGCGGCGCCGACCCCGTCATAGACGACGTCGCACAGGCGCCCCTTGGTGATTTCGCGGACGCGCTGGACGAAATCCTCCTCGCGGTAGAGAATCACGTGCTTGGCGCCGGCGTGATGAGCGATCTCGGCCTTCTCCTGGCTTCCCACCGTGGCGATCACTTTCGCGCCAAGGGCGCTCGCCCACTGGCAAAGAAGTTGACCGACGCCGCCAGCACCGGCATGCACGAGCACGCGATGGCCTTTTTTCACGCGAAACGTGCGGCGCAGGAGATATTGCGCGGTGAGGCCCTTCAGCATCATCACGGCGCCGGTCGCGTAGCTGAAGGATTTCGGCAGATGCACCAGCGACGCCGCCGAGATGTTGCGCGCCTCGCCATAGCCGCCAAGCGCGCCGACATAGGCCACGCGGTCGCCCGGCTGAAACGCCTTGACCCCTTCGCCGACAGCGATCACCTCGCCGGCCCCTTCATGGCCGGGCACGAAAGGAAACTCGGCCGGGTAAGCGCCAGTGCGCCTGTAAACGTCGATGTAATTCACGCCAATGGCGTGGTGGCGTAGTTGCGCTTCGCCCGGACCGGGGGCTGGCAGTTCGATATCTTCGAGCTGAAGAACCTCTGGCCCGCCGGGCCGATGCACGCGAATGACCTTAACCATCGGTTTTCTCCTCTTTCCGCCGCCGAAACCCGAACATAGCGGAAAACCGCCGCCAAATGAGGGCGGCGCGACAAATAAACGCGCGAACCAACCCGCGCTCGCGCCGAAGCCGCCGCGGCGCTATATAGCCTTCAGGATGGAGTGACAGAGCTATGACGCAAGATCACGCAGGCGCGGCGCAAGCTAGGCGCAAGACGCAAATTCTGGTGGCGGGGGCCGGCTCGACCGGCATCGCGGCCGCCCTCGCCTTCGCGCGCTCGGGATTGCGGGTCACGCTCGCCGGTCGTTTCCCGCCGCCGCTGCCGGGGCGAACCGTGGCGCTTTTCGAGGCCTCCGTGAGGTTTCTCGACGCTCTCGGAGCGCTGACGCGCGTCAAGGAAAAAGCTTGTCCGATCGAAGCGATCCGGATGATCGACGACACCGGCCAGTTGCTGCCGACGCCCGACCTCACGCTGCGGGCGAGCGAGATCGACCTGCCGGCGCTGGGCGTTAACATCTCCAACGACGAACTGGTCGAGGCGCTGCTTGAAGTCGCGCGGGAGCGCGCGGCCTTCGAGATCGTCGACGCCGATATCGCCGATTATGTTTTCGACGGAGACGGAGCCGTGGCTCTGCTCGCCGACGGGCGCAAGATCGAGGCGGATTTCGTCGTCGCCGCCGACGGGCGCCAAAGCCGGGCGCGGGCGATCGCCGGGATCGACACGCAGGAGTGGACCTATCCGCAAGTCGCGCTGACGATGCTGCTCTCGCATGAAGAGCCGCACGATAATATTTCGACCGAGTTTCATACGCGCTCCGGACCCTTTACGCTGGTGCCGCTTCAGGGGCGGGAGGGCGCGCCGCACCGCTCCAGCCTCGTTTGGCTGATGAGCGTCGCCGACGCGAGCCGCCGTCTAGCGAAACCGCGCGAGGAGCTTGAGTTCGAGTTGGAGGACCGCGCCCATGGACGCTTTGGCGCGATGAAGATCGAAGGCGGGATCGGACAGTTCCGCATGGGCGGGATGCGCGTCTCGCATCACGCCATCGGTCGCGTCGCTCTGGTGGGCGAGACCTGTCACGTGTTCCCGCCGATCGGCGCGCAGGGCCTGAACCTCAGTCTGCGCGATGTGGCGGATCTGGAGGATTGCCTCGCGAGCGTCGATCTGACCAATCCGCGCGAACTGGCGCCGGCGCTGGCGCGCTACGACCGCCACCGGCGCGCCGACATAGGGTTCCGCACGCTCGGCGTCGACATATTGAACCGGTCGCTGATCATTCCGCATCTGCCGGTCGATCTCATGCGCGGCGCGGGATTCTTGGCGATGACGGCGCTTGGACCGCTGCGTCGGGCCGTGATTCGCGAGGGGGTGCTGCCGCATCTCCTGCTCCCGCGCCTGATGCGCGCCGAGCCGCCACGCTCTCGCCAGCGTTCTGTTCGGGCGAGATAAAACAGCCGCCAAAGCGAATGGGCGCCGGTTTCTTGTTCCCATTTGCTCCCGGCTCCTGTATGGAATGCCGCATCGCAAAATTTGGCGTCCATGCCGCGTTCCGTTCGCGCCCCGCTGGGGCCAACGGAAACGGCGGCGGTCATCCCTTGAACAAGCATCGGCCTATCCATGAAGCTGCGCAACATCGCTATCATCGCCCACGTCGATCACGGCAAGACCACGCTCGTCGATCGTCTGCTCCAGCAGTCGGGCGCGTTCCGCGAGAACCAGCGCGTGGCCGAGCGCGTCATGGACAGCAACGACCTTGAAAAAGAGCGTGGCATCACGATCATGGCCAAGGCGACATCGATCGCCTGGAAAGACACCCGCATCAATATCGTCGACACCCCCGGCCACGCGGATTTCGGCGGCGAGGTGGAGCGCATTCTGTCCATGGTCGACGGCGCCATCGTGCTCGTCGACGCGGCCGAAGGCCCGATGCCGCAGACCAAATTCGTGGTCGGCAAGGCGCTCAAGATCGGCCTGAAGCCCATCGTCTGCATCAATAAAGTCGACAAGCCCGACGCCCGGATCACCGAAGTGGTGAACGAAGTGTTCGACCTCTTCGCGGCGCTCGACGCCACCGACGAACAGCTCGACTTCCCAATCATCTACGGCTCCGCCAAACAGGGCTGGATGGCCGACGAGCCGACCGGCCCGCAGGACGGCATGGCGCCTTTGTTCGACCTCGTGGTCAAGCATGTGCCGCAGCCCAAGATCGAAGAAGGCGGCTTCCGCCTGCTCGGCACGTTGCTTGAGGCCAATCCCTATCTCGGCCGCATCGTCACCGGCCGGGTTTTCGCGGGCAGCGTGAAGCCCAACCAGCAGGTCAAGGTTCTCGACCGCGAGGGCAAGGTTGTCGAAAACGGCCGCGTTTCGAAGATTCTAGCGTTCCGCGGCATCGAGCGCCAGCCGATCGAGGAGGCCGAGGCCGGCGACATCGTCGCCATCGCGGGTCTGGAAAAATTCAACGTCGCCGACACGCTTTGCGCGCTCGATGTGAATGAGCCGCTGCAGGCGCAGCCGATTGATCCGCCGACCCTGTCCATGACCTTCCTTGTCAATGATTCGCCGCTCGCCGGCACCGAGGGCGACAAGGTCACGAGCCGCATGATCCGCGCCCGCCTGTTCAAGGAGGCCGAGGGCAATGTGGCGCTGCGCATCGAGGACACGCCCGGCTCCGACGCCTTCGTCGTCTCCGGCCGCGGCGAATTGCAGCTCGGGATTCTCATCGAAACCATGCGCCGCGAGGGCTTCGAGCTTGGCGTGTCGCGCCCCAAGGTGGTGTTCAAGAAGGGCGAGGACGGCGAGATTCTGGAGCCGATCGAGGAAGTCGTGATCGACGTCGACGAGGAGCATTCCGGCGTCGTCGTGCAGAAGATGAACGAGCGCAAGGCCGAGATGATCGAGATGCGCCCGTCCGGCGGCAATCGCCTACGGCTCGTCTTCCACGCGCCGACGCGCGGCCTCATCGGCTATCAGGGCGAATTGCTCACCGACACGCGCGGCACCGCGATCATGAACCGCCTGTTCCACGAATATGCGCCGCACAAGGGCGACATTCAGGGCCGCCGCAACGGCGTGCTGATCTCTAACGATCAAGGCGAGGCCGTCGCCTACGCCATGTGGAAGCTGGAAGATCGCGGCCCGATGATGATCGAGCCGGGGTGCAAGGTCTATAAGGGCATGATCGTCGGGGAGCATACGCGCGACAACGATCTCGAAATCAACGTGCTGAAGGGCAAGCAACTCACCAACATCCGCACGCAGTCCAAGGACGAGGCGGTGCGTCTCACGCCGCCGATCCAGATGACGCTGGAAAAGGCGCTCGCCTATATTGAAGACGACGAGCGCGTCGAAGTGACGCCGAAGTCGATCCGCCTGCGCAAGGTCCATCTCGACCCCAACGAGCGCAAGCGCGCGGAAAAGAGCGGCAAGGCGGCGGCGCTGGCTTGAGGGTGATTTTCCCCCAAAACTTCTCAAGGAAAGTGAGAGCGGCGTCGTGGAGCGCGTAATCTAACCGCGACGCCCAACTCTATATGCGATCCCGACCAGTGTTTTCCGCGCCGCTCTCGCCGAGAGACGGCGAGAGCATATAGCCGAGAAAGCGGCGGGATTCGATCGCTTCGTAACCAAGCCGATTCCGCAACTTTTTTCGCAGCTTGCTAACGTGGCTCTCGACCACGTTTTCTTCGATGGCGTCGTCGAAGAGGCCGTAGACCGCGTTGAATATTTGCGACTTGGTGAGGCGGCGGCCCTTGTTGCTAACGAAATATTCCAGCATGCGCCGTTCGCGGCGCGGCAGCGACAACGGCTCCCCTTTCACCCGCGGATCGCGGCCATCAAAGAATACCTGTATGGGGCCGGCCATCGCGAAATCCTGGCGCGCCTCCGTCCGACGGCGAATGGCGTGCACGCGCGCGAGCAGCTCTTTAATGTGAACGGGCTTGCGCACTACGTCGTCGACGCCCGAACTGAACAGGCCGAGCGTTTGCTCCAGTGACACCGACTCGTTCAGGGCGATGACGGGCGCTTGCGAGCGCCGGCGAATGAGTTTTGGCAGTTCCTCGCGTTCCGCGCATTCGCCGATCAGAAAGGCTTCGACCGCTCGCAAGTCGCCCTCGATGGCGGAGTCCACCCAATGGATGAATTGTTCCCCGCCAAAGCCCGCGGAGGCGACACCCTCCTGATCGAAACGGCATGCATATCCATTCGTCACGAGCTCTCTCTCGTCCACGATTATGAACATCGCTCGCCTCCTTGAAGGTGAATGCCAACGAAATATACGCATCGAATCGATTTCAACTGAAAGCTAGGCGAAATAATCCCGTTATGTCAACCAATTAACGCCATCTCATATGTAAACATGACGTTCGAGACACGTCGACTTTAAAATTGAGCCTAATTATTGGTTGCTCGCCTGTGTACTATTACGCCGGCTTCAATGAACAACCCATCTCGACGCGGAGCTTTCGTCGATCAAGCTGATTTGAGGCACGCGAGCCTCGCCAAGCCGGTTTTGTATTTTCGCCGGTCGGATCGAATCTTCGCGCGCTGGCCTGTGCGCCTTCGACGGAGGAATGAGAACAACGCTCGGCCCTAAATCGCCCCGGATCGACCTTCATCAATCCCCGCGTTGAAAATGCTCGAACACCAACCGCGCGGTCGTCTTGTTGACGCCCGGCGTTTTCTCCAGATCCGAGAGGGCGGCGCCGGCGATCGCCTTGGCCGAGCCAAAGGCGAGCAGCAATGCGCGCTTGCGCGCCGGTCCGACGCCGGCGATCTCGTCGAGCGGATTGGTGGTGAAGGCCTTTTTGCGCTTGGCGCGATGCGTCCCTATCGCGAATCGATGCGCCTCGTCGCGCAGCCTTTGCACGAAGTAAAGCGCGGGATCGTGCGGCGGCAGCCGAAAGGGTTCGCGGCCTTCCACGAAGAATGTCTCGCGGCCGGCGTTGCGGTCGGCGCCCTTGGCGATTCCGACGATGGCGACACCCGTCAGGCCCGACGCCGCGAGCGTCTCGCGCGCCACGTCGAACTGTCCGCGCCCGCCGTCGATCAGCACGAGATCGGGTTTCGACGGAAAGGGCTCCGCTTCGGTTTCGCTGTCGGGTTCCTTGGCGAGGCGCGTGAAGCGGCGTGTCAAAACCTGCCGCATCATCGCGTAATCGTCGCCCGGCGCGATCGCATCGCCGGCGATGTTGAAGGTTCGATAATGCGCCTTCATGAAGCCGGCCGGTCCCGCGACGATCATCGCGCCAATCGCCTGCGTCCCGCCGGTGTGGGAGTTGTCGTAGACTTCCACCCGGCGCGGCGTGGCCGGCAATCCGAATAGCGCGCCGAGCGCGCCAAGCAGTTTTTCCTGACTCGCGTCCTCGGCGAGCTTGCGTCCGAGCGTTTGGCGCGCATTGGTCAGCGCATGTTCGACCAGTTCGCGCTTCTCGCCGCGCTGGGGCGTCAGCACTTCGACGCGCCGTTTCGCGCGAACGTAAAGCGCGTCCTCCAAAACTTCGCGATCCTCGATTTTGTGCGACAGCAGCACCAGCGGCGCGGAAGGGTGCTCGCCGTAAAACTGCGCCAGAAACGCCGCCAGCACCTCTTCTTCCGAAAGGCTTTGATCGGCTCGGGGAAAATAGGCGCGATTGCCCCAGTTCTGAAAGGCGCGGAAGAAAAACGCCTCGATGCAGAAGCGTCCCGCGTCCTTGGCGATCGCGAAGACGTCGGCCTCCTCGACCGTATGCGGATTGATTCCCTGCGCGCCCTGAATCGCCGACAGCGCCGAGATGCGGTCGCGCAATCGCGCCGCGCGCTCGAACTCCAGTCGTTCCGCCGCTTGCGTCATTTCGGTGGCGAGCCGCTCGCGCACGCTCCGGCTCTTGCCGGTCAGAAAATCCTTGGCTTCGGCGACGAGCTCCTCGTAATCGGCGATCGAGATTTCGCCGGTGCAGGGGCCGGCGCAGCGTTTGATTTGATAGAGCAGGCAGGGCCGCGTGCGGTTCTCGTAAAAGGAATCGAGGCAGGAGCGCAGAAGAAAGGCGCGCTGCAAAGCGTTGAGCGCGCGATTGACCGCCCATACGCTTGCGAAAGGACCGAAATAATCGCCCTTGCGCGCCCGCGCGCCGCGGTGCTTCGTTATTTGCGGCGCCTCGTGATCCCGAGCGATCAGAATATAGGGGAAGGATTTGTCGTCGCGCATCAGCACGTTGAAGCGCGGCTTCAGCTGCTTGATGAGATTGGACTCGAGCAGCAGCGCGTCGGTCTCGGTTTCGACCGAGATGAACACCATGTCGGCCGTCGCGGCGATCATCCGCGCGATGCGGTTCACATGGCCGGCGAGGCGGGTGTAGCTCGCCACGCGCTTTCGCACGTTCTTGGCCTTGCCGACATAAAGCACCTCGCCGTCGGCGGCGATCATGCGATAGACGCCGGGGCCGTTGGGCGCGTTTTTCCAATGGCTCTTGATGAGCGCGACGCCGCGCTTGACGCTCTCGGGCGCGTCCAGCTCTGGCATAAGATCGACGCCGGAGCTTTCCTCCAGCGCGAATTCTTCGTCGTCCTCAGAAATGTCATCCTGAAGCGGGGCGTCGTCGGGCCGGTCGGGCGAAATCATGAGGCAGATTTAGGCGCGGCGAGGCGGAATGGGAAGGGCGCGGGCTCCCTACTCCGCCGCCCGTAACCCCTCCACCCGGCACGAGGCGGCGTCGAGGCTGCGGGTCACCGCCGCCAGCTCCTCGTCGTGGATGCCCTGCCGCAGCAGATGCTCGTAAGTGTTGCGCACATAGGCGGGATTGTCGCCGAAGGCGCCGCGCGCGCCGGAAACGAGGCGCGTGATTTCCTCGACCGGCAGGCGCCCGGCATATTGCGGATGCGCGCGGTCGACCACATAGGCCAGCGCCGATATCTGGGCGCCTTCCGAAAACTCCACCGTCAGCGTCTTTTCCAGATAGACGGAGGTCACGAGTTCGCGCTCGCGCAGATAAGCCAGCGTCGCCGCGCGTTGGGCGGCCGCGACACGGAAGGCGACGCCTTGGCAGGACCCGCCGTGGTCGAGCCCCAGCACAAGGCCCGGCCGCTCCGGCGTGCCGCGATGCACATGCGAGAAAATGCAGAGCGAGCGATGATAGCCGTGCACATGGGCCAGCGCGCTCTCGATAAAGTCGAAACCCGGCCGCCACATCAGCGAGCCATAACCGAACACCCAGAAATCGCCGTCGCGCCTTTGGTTTTCGTGTCTCTCCCGCATCGAACCGTCGCCTCGCCTCTGGTTCTCGGCCAGCGAATTCGCCGCGCCGACGCAAAGGATATTCCCGCCGCCATGGTTTCCAATGCGTTAACGGATCAATGGGCCCTTAATGCGGCGAATGCCCACAACATATTGACCCGAAAACCTTGCAATCGCCATTCTTTTGTGGCGGTCATGCTAGAATGAAGTTCCAACGCCTGCGCCTACTGGGCTTCAAGAGCTTTTGCGAAGCCACCGATTTCCTGATCGAGCCGGGTCTCACCGGCGTCGTCGGGCCGAACGGCTGCGGCAAATCCAATCTCGTCGAGGCCCTGCGCTGGGTCATGGGCGAAAATTCCTATAAGAACATGCGGGCGTCGGGGATGGACGACGTCATCTTCTCGGGCGGCGGATCGCGCCCGGCGCGCAACCTCGCCGAAGTCGGGCTGGTTCTCGACAATTCCTCGCGCACGGCGCCAGCGGTCTTCAACGATTCCGAGACGATCGAAGTCACCCGCCGCATCGAGCGCGAGCAGGGCTCGGTCTACCGCGTCAATGGCCGCGAGGTGCGCGCCCGCGACGTGCAATTGCTGTTCGCCGACGCCTCCACCGGCGCGCGCTCGCCGGCCTTGGTGCGCCAGGGCCAAATAGGCGAGATCATCTCGGCCAAGCCGCAGGCGCGGCGGCGCATTCTGGAGGAAGCGGCGGGCGTCGCCGGCCTGCATTCGCGTCGTCACGAGGCGGAGCTGCGCCTCACCGGCGCCTCGGAGAATCTGACCCGTTTGGAAGATGTGCTGAAGCAGGTCGACAGCCAGGCCGACAGTCTGCGCCGGCAGGCGCGCCAGGCCGGGCGCTATCGCCAGATCGCCGCGCAAATCCGTCAGAACGAGGCGCTGGCGGCGTTGATCAATTATCGCGCCGCCAGCGAGCAGCTGGAGCAGGCGGAGCGCAGATTGGAGCAGGACGCCGCTCTTGTCGCGCGGCACACGCTGGAGCAGGCGGGAACGGCGCGCGAGCAGGCGATCGCCGCGCATGAGCTGCCGCCGCTGCGCGAGAAGGAGGCCGAGGCTGGCGCCGCGCTGCATCGGCTCATCGTCGCTCGCGACGCGCTCGACGGCGAGGAAAAGCGCGCCAGCGAGCGCATCAATGAATTGACCCGTCACATCGAGCAGTTCAGCCGCGATCTGGAGCGCGAACGGGCGCTGATCGAGGACGCGGCCGAGGTGACGCAGCGCTTGGAGGAAGAGCGCGGCGAACTTCTCCGAGCCGACGCGGAAGCGCAAGAACGCGAGCGCGAGGCCCGCGAGACGGTTCAACGGATCGAGGCGGCGCTGCACGCGACCGAGGCGGAGCTTGGGTGCGCTCAGGAGAGCCTCGCCTCGGTGAACGCCCGCCGCGATGCGCTGGAGGCTGCGGTCGCCGAGGAGAACCGCCGCCACGCCCGCTTCGAGGCGGAACTCACCCGCGTCGAGACCGAATTCGCGCTGATCGCTGGCGAGGGGGGCGGCGCGCAGGAATTGGCGCGGCTCGAAGAAGCGCTGCAAATCGCCGACGAAGAGGCGGAGGCGGCCGATCTCGCCGCGCGAGAGCGCGAAGACGCCTATAAAGCGGCCCGCGAGGCCGATAGCGCCGCGCGGGCGCCGCTCGAGGCCGCCGAGCGGCGCGCTCAGCGGTTGGAAACCGAAGTCCGCACGCTGGAAAAGCTTCTGCAATCGGGTTCCGGCGGCCTTTGGGCGCCGGTGCTGGAGCAAATCACCGTCGCCAAGGGTTACGAGACCGCGCTTGGCGCCGCGCTCGGCGACGATCTCGACGCCTCCGCCGAGACCTCCGCCCCGGCGCATTGGGCGCCCACGTCTGGCGATGGAGACCCCGGGCTACCGCCTAATGTGCGGCCCTTGAGCGAATTGGTGGAAGCGCCTCCCGCGATGTCGCGCCGGCTGCGGCAGATCGGCGTCGTGCTGCGCGGCGAGGGCGCGAGTCTTCGCGCTCTGCTCGCTCCGGGCCAGCGGCTTGTCTCGAAGGAAGGGGATCTTTGGCGCTGGGACGGCTTCACCCAGGCCGCCGAAGCGCCGACCGCGGCCGCCCGCCGTCTCGTCGAAAAGAACCGGCTGGGCGATCTGCGCAAAGAAGCTCTCATCGCCAGGGCGCGGGCCGACGAGGCTGGCGAAACGGCGCAAATGGCGCGCGAGGCGGCGCGGGAAGCCGCCATGATGGAGAGCGATGCGCGCGAGGCGCAGCGGCGCGCGCGCGCGCATTTGGATGAGGCAAGAGCGCGCCACGCCGCCGCGGAACGCCGCTATGCGCAAATCGCCCAGCGGCTTTCGGCGTTGGAGGAAGCCAAGGCGCAAATCCTCGCCAACCGAAGCGAGGCGGCGCAAAAACGCGACGCCGCGTTCAAGGCCCTGGATGCGCTCGACGAGCCGGCTTTTCTCGCCGGCGCCCTAGAGAGCCTACGCGCCAAGGCGATGACGGAGCGGGCGCAAGCCGGCGAGGCCAGGGCCGGGCTCGCCGCTCTCGGTCACGAGGTCGCGGCGCGCGCGTCGCGTCGGTCCGCGATTTTGCGCGAGAGCGCCTCTTGGATGGAGCGCCGCGACAAGGCTCAGGACCGTATCGCCGAGCTCGAGGAGCGCCTCGACGCGGCGAGGGTCGAACAGGAGGAGCTCGCCGAGGCGCCACAGACCTTCGTGCATCAGCGCCGCGCTCTCATCGCGGCGATCGAGGCCGCCGAAGCCGCTCGGCGCGAGGCCTCCGACGCGCGCGCGCTGGGCGAAACCCGCCTCGCCGAGAGCGACCGCGCCGCGAGAAGCGCGCTCGAGGCGATGAGCGCCGCCCGCGAGCAGAAGGCCCGCAGCGAGGCGCAATTGGAGGCGGCCCGTCAGCGCGCCGCCGATATTGATCGCGCGATCTCCCAGGAATTGGAGACGACTCCGCGGGATCTGGTCGCGCTGGCCGGCGTCGCGCCGGGGGTTGAGCTTCCAGAGAGTTTTGAAATCGAGCGCCGATTGGAGGCGCTGCGCGCCGACCGCGAGCGGCTGGGCGCCGTGAATCTGCGCGCCGAGGACGAACTCGCGGAGGTCGAAGCCGCCCAAGGCAGAATGTTCGCCGAGCGCGACGACCTTGCCGAGGCGATCAAGAAACTACGCGCCGCCATCGCCAGCCTGAACAAGGAAGGGCGCGAACGGCTGCTCGCCGCCTTCGACAAGGTGAACGCCCATTTCAAGGAGCTGTTCACGCTGCTGTTCGACGGCGGCACGGCGGAATTGCAACTTGTCGAAAGCGATGATCCGTTGGAGGCGGGGCTCGACATTCTCGCGCGCCCGCCCGGCAAGAAGCCGGTGACGATGACGCTGCTGTCCGGCGGCGAGCAGGCGCTGACGGCGATGTCGCTGATCTTCGCGGTGTTCCTGACCAATCCCTCGCCGATCTGTGTGCTCGACGAGGTGGACGCGCCGCTCGACGACGCCAATGTCGAGCGTTTTTGCGATCTGCTCGACGCGATGAGCAAGAAGACCGACACGCGCTTCGTCGCCATCACGCACAACCCGATCACCATGGCGCGCATGGACCGCCTATTCGGCGTCACGCAAGCGGAACGCGGCATTTCGCAACTGGTCTCGGTCGACTTGGCGCAGGCCGAGAAATTTTTGCTGGCGAGTTGAGAACGGCGGACTGGAATCGGCGCTCCATCGAAAGGAGCTGCCGTGAATTTTGCCTGGCGGACGCCTCGAGCGTGATTGCTGGAAACGGGTCCAGCGGAACAGCGCGATGATCGAGTTCGGGGCGAAGCGCTTTCGGCCATCGTCGTCACGGCGGCCATCCCATGCCAAAATCACCGGACGGTCATGTGACGAACCCGAACCCGGTTCTCGTCCGCGCGGTTCCGCCGCCGGTCGTTTTCGTCAGGGTGGGTGTGTCTAACCTCGCATGCGGCATGGTCAGAGAAAGCGACTGTTAGAACGGTATGTCGTCGTCCAACTGGTTGGAGAGCCGCCCCCCGCCGACCGCCGGCCCTGAGCGTCTCTCTTCTCCGGAGCGCTCCATCGGCGACGAGCGTCCGAAACTCCCGCCGCCCCCGCCGCTAAAATTCTGCGAGTCGTATTCGCCGCTTTCGCTGCGGCCGCCTTTGCTATCGAGAAGCGTCAGCTCGCCGCGAAAACGTTGCAGCACAATGTCCGTGACCTTGCGCTGATTGCCGTCCTTGTCGGTGTATTCGCGCGTCGCCAGCTGGCCTTCGAGATAGATTTTGGAGCCCTTGCGGCAATACTGTTCGGCGATCTTGCCGAGATTCTCGTTAAAAATCGAGATGTTATGCCATTCGGTGCGGTCCTTGCGCTCGCCGGTGCTTTTGTCGCGCCACGACTCCGTTGTCGCGAGCGAAAACGACACCACGCGATCGCCGGAGGGCAGTGTGCGGACTTCCGGATCGCGGCCCAGATTGCCGACGAGAATGACCTTATTGACGCTGCCCGCCATTTTACTCTCCACTGCGAGGTTTTTCGCGCGGCACTGTAACCTAAAGCCACCGCTGGCGCGGTCACGCGCCTGGCTTGTCCACAGAAGGTTTGAACAAACGCGAGATGTGTTCTATTTATGTTCTAGCAATCTCTCCGGCGTCCCGCAACCCCTTCGAGGCAAGAGAGATGCGTTTCAACAGTGGATTGGCGCGTCGCTCCATGGCATGGAAAACGCAAAGCCCGAACGTCGGCGCCTCCCCCAAAAGCTTCGAGCCCTCCCATGGCGGACACAGCAGCAAAGAAATCCGCGGCCATGCCCAAGGCCGCGCCCAAGCCCAGCGCGAGCAAGGCGTCCAAGGTCTCTGACGCCAAGGTCCCTTTCGTCCATGCCCCCGACGCCCGGACAATCGCCATTCGCGGCGCGCGCGAGCATAATCTCAAGAACGTCGACCTCGTCATTCCGCGCGACAAGTTCGTGGTGTTCACGGGACTTTCGGGCTCCGGCAAATCCTCGCTGGCCTTCGACACGATCTACGCCGAAGGACAACGGCGCTATGTCGAGTCGCTATCGGCCTATGCGCGGCAGTTTCTCGAGATGATGCAAAAGCCCGACGTCGATCAGATCGACGGGCTCTCGCCGGCGATCTCGATCGAGCAGAAGACCACCTCGAAAAATCCGCGCTCGACGGTCGGCACCGTCACCGAGATTCACGATTACATGCGCTTGCTCTGGGCGCGCGTCGGCGTCCCCTATTCGCCCGCGACTGGCCTCCCCATCGAGAGCCAGACGGTCTCGCAGATGGTGGACCGCGTGCTCGCCCTGCCGCAGGGGACGCGGCTTTATCTGCTGGCGCCGGTCGTGCGCGGACGCAAGGGAGAATATAAAAAGGAGGTCGCCGAATATACGCGGCGCGGCTTCCAGCGCCTCAAAATCGACGGCGCCTATTACGAGATCGTCGAGGCGCCGCCGCTCGATAAAAAGCTCAAACACGACATCGACGTGGTGGTGGATCGCATCGTCGTGCGGCCGGACATGGCGGCCCGCCTCGCCGATAGTTTCGAGACCGCGCTGGAGCTTTCCGGCGGGCTGGCGGTGGCCGAATTCGCCGATGGCGGCGCGGCGGGCGACGCGAGCGCGGAAGTCCCGGTGACGGCGGGCAGCCTACGCCTTGCCTCGCATTACGCGCCGGCGCATATCGTATTTTCGTCGAAATTCGCCTGTCCCGTGTCCGGCTTCACGATCTCCGAGATCGAGCCGCGCTTGTTCTCCTTCAACAATCCCTTCGGCGCCTGTCCCAAATGCGGCGGCATCGGCCATGAGCAGAAGGTCGACGCCGATCTCGTTATTCCCGATCCTCGGCTTAGCCCGCGCAAGGGCGCCGTGGCGCCTTGGGCGAAATCCTCCTCGCCCTATTACATGCAAACGCTGGAGGCTCTCGCGCGCCACTATAAATTCCGGCTCGAAACGCCGTTCCAGCAACTGCCGGAGACCGCCAAGCGCGTCATTCTATATGGCTCGGGCGACGAGGAAATTCGCTTCTCCTACGATGACAGCTTTCGCGCCTATGACGTGAAGAAGCCGTTCGAGGGCGTGGTCCCCAATTTGGAGCGGCGCTATCTGGAGACCGACAGCGACTGGTCGCGCGAGGAAATCGGCCGCTATATGACGGCGACACCCTGCGGCGCCTGTCGCGGTTTTCGCTTAAAGCCCGAGGCTCTGGCGGTAAAAATCGCGCAAAAGCATATCGGAGAAATCTCCGAGCTTTCGGTGCGCGCGGCGCTGACCTGGTTTTCCGCGCTGCCCGCCCAGCTTGACGCCAAGCGCAACGAGATCGCCTATCGCATCCTGAAGGAAATTCGCGACCGCCTGACGTTTCTTGTCGATGTCGGCCTCGACTATCTGACGCTGGCGCGCAACTCCGGCTCTTTGTCGGGCGGCGAGAGCCAGCGCATCCGCTTGGCGTCGCAGATCGGCTCCGGGTTGACCGGCGTGCTGTACGTGCTTGACGAGCCGTCGATCGGCCTGCATCAGCGCGACAACGACCGCCTGCTCGACACGCTGCGGCGGCTGCGCGATCTCGGCAATAGCGTCATTGTCGTGGAGCATGACGAGGACGCCATTCTCGCGGCGGATTACGTCGTCGATGTGGGGCCCGGCGCCGGCATTCACGGCGGCGAAATCGTCGCGCAGGGAACGCCGGCCGAGATCATGGCGAATCCGAAATCGCTCACCGGCCAATATCTCACCGGCGAGCGACAGGTGCGGCTGAATCATAAATTACGCAAGCCCGACGCCGGCCGTTGGCTCAAGCTTTTCGGCGCGCGCGGCAACAATCTAAAGAACGTAGACGCAAGGATTCCGCTCGGCCTCTTCACCTGCATCACCGGCGTCTCCGGCGGCGGCAAATCGACGCTGATCATCGACACGCTCTACAAAGCGGTGGCGAAGACGCTCAATGGCGCGCATGAGCATCCCTCTCCTTTCGACCGGCTGGAGGGCTTGGAGCACATCGACAAGATCATCGACATCGACCAATCGCCGATCGGCCGCACGCCGCGCTCCAACCCCGCCACCTACACCGGCGCCTTCACGCCGATGCGCGAATGGTTCGCCGGGCTGCCGGAGGCCAAGGCGCGTGGCTATGCGCCGGGACGCTTCTCCTTCAATGTGAAGGGCGGCCGCTGCGAGGCGTGCCAGGGCGATGGCGTCATAAAAATCGAGATGCATTTTCTGCCCGATGTCTACGTCACCTGCGACGTGTGCAAGGGCAAGCGCTATGATCGCGAGACGCTTGAGGTCAAATATCACGAAAAATCCATCGCGGACGTGCTCGATATGACGGTGGAGGAGGCGGCGCGACTGTTCAAGGCGGCGCCGGCGATTCGCGACAAGCTGGAGACTCTAAAGCGCGTCGGATTGGATTATGTCAGCGTCGGGCAGCAGGCGACGACGCTGTCTGGCGGCGAGGCCCAGCGCGTGAAGCTGGCCAAGGAGCTGGCGCGCCGCTCCACGGGGCGCGCGCTGTATATTCTTGACGAGCCGACCACGGGCTTGCATTTCCACGATGTCGCCAAACTTCTCGAAGTGCTGCACGAACTCGTCGAGCAGGGCAACAGCGTCGTGGTCATCGAGCATAATCTCGAAGTCATCAAAACGGCGGATTGGGTCATAGATCTTGGGCCGGAGGGAGGCGACGGCGGTGGCGAAATCGTCGCGGCCGGGCCGCCGGGCGAGATCGTCAAGGAGCCGCGCAGTCATACGGGCCGCTATCTCGCGCAGGCCATGGCGCGCAGGCCAGCCGAAAAAGCCGTCAAGCCACCGGCGAAGGGCAAGGCGGCGAAGCGCGCTTAATCGCCCGGTGGATGCAAGGCGTCCGCTTCGAAATATTGGCGCGCCTCCCATTTCTGCCGAGCCGCCTCCAACCCCCAAACGACGCCCAGCAGCATCAATACATGCCTCCAATGATCGATGTCGATCTGGAAGGCCTGGAAAAAGAAGGCGAGCAGCACCGGGAAGAAGACTTGCGCCTGACGCTGGAATGGCGACGCGCGGAACATGAGCCGAAAGCCGATAAAGACAGTGACGCCCACGATCAAGACGAACAGGAATCCGCCCAGCCAGCCGGTGTTGGCGAAGGCGCCGATATAGGAGTTGTGTGGCTCCAGATCGAAAATCGTGCGGAAGCGCAGCGGCCCGAAGCCCCAGAAGCGCTCGACCAGCATCGGCAGCGAACGAAGCTGGTTGCCAAAGCGCCCGGTGGAACCCTCGTCATATTCCTGCGTGACCGAAGCGCGCTGCAGGAAGAAGGCGCGCGTCGACTCCATCGACAGAAGCACTAGAACGACCAGAACGCCGATCGTGATCGCGACCAGCGCCGAAGCCGTGATGCGGCGCTTCAAGGCTGCATTCTTGGTCGTCGCGAAAGCGCTGGACGCCATTAGCGCCGTGGAGACGATCGTCGCTCCCCACGAGCCGCGCGAGAAAGACAGAAAGTCGGCGGCGACAATGATCGCCAACATGTTAACCGTCGTGACGACATGACGCGCGCGGGCGAACATCAGGTTTTGAGAAAGGTAGAGTGCGCCCAGGATCAGATAGGATCCTAGCACGTTAGGATCCTTGAATGTGCCGGAAACACGCCCCCACTTTGAAAAGGTTTCGCCAAGTCCGGCGACGTCGAAATAGCCGAGCAGCCCGCAGACCGACGCGATCAGAGTGCCAGCGGTGAAGCCGGAAAGGATTATTTCCGCGCGTTCGACAGTGCGGTCCGCCGCGAAAAGCGCGAAAAACAGCGCTGTGAGGGTCAGATAGGCGGACTGATACTGATACATCGCCGAATCGGCGACGCTCCAATAAGGGATCAGCGCCAAAAAGCCGAGGATCGTATAGGAGACGATGAGAAAGGCGAAAAGCAAAAAGCTGCGGTGCAGCGTAAACCCGCCGAGGAACCACAGCGGTATCGCGATCATCGACGCGAAATCATAGGGCGAGGGTTCGACGAGGGAGATGGCGCCCGAGAGCACGAATATCCAGACGGCGGCGTTGACGAGCTTCTGATAGTCGAACACAAGACTCGCCGCGGGGGTCGTCCGCGTCGCGCTGGCGTCGGTCATGAGCGCGCCCGCAGCGCGATGGCTTCGCGGTATCCGGCGATGACGCCGTCGACCATGCCGGAGAGCGAGAAGCGCGCGCCCACATAATCGGCGAGTTTGCGCGTTTTTGCCAAGCTTTCTTGCGGAGTTTCATCAAGCATGCGCGCCAGCGCATCGCGGAGAACGCCGGGATTGTCGCAGGGAATTAGGCCGCCGCTATAGGGGCCGAAGATTTCGGCCATGCCGCCGACGCGCGTGGCGATGATCGGCTTATGCGCCCCAGCCGCCTCCAGAACTATATAGGGTAATGATTCCGCGCGACTCGGAACGACAAGGATCCGTCCCGCGGCAAATGCTTCGCGGGCCGCCATTGGCGCTCGGAAATTCAGCTGCGCCGCGACGCCGAGAGTTTCCGCGCGCTCGCTCAACGCCGCCCTTTCGGGGCCGTCGCCGACGAGCACGAGGCTCGGACGACGACACGCTGTCTTGGCCAACAGGCCCAAGGCGTCGATCAGCGTGTCGAGCCCCTTGGCGGAGCGAAATTCGCCGACATAGAGTAGATCGGCCGCGCCGGCGTCCGGCGTCACCGGCTCGAGTTCGCGCGGCGCGATGCCATTGCGCACCACATGCGCGAGATGGCGGGGCTTGCCGACGAGGCTTTTGAACCGATCGGCGATATAGCCGCTCTCGAATAACAGCAGATCGGTGCGCCGGGCGAGAATCGCCTCGATCACCATGAACAGGCGATGGCGCCAGGTGCCGGGGTGATAGTTGAGGCTGCCGCCATGCGGAGTGTAGACTCTCACCGCGACGAAGGGCGACTTCCTTGGACCAGCGAGCCGCGCCAGGAAACCACCCTTGGATCCATGGCCGTGCACGACGTCGGGATTCAACTCGGCGAGGCGTCGCCCGACCGCCAGCAAGACCGAAAGATCAGTTATATGCGGCGGTCGGTGAATCGGCAGGCGCAGGAGACCAAGCGATAGAGATGGCGTGAGTTCGGCGAGTTGCGCCGCGCCGCGCGCGCCGCCTGTCAATGAATCGGTGATGAGCCCAACCTCGTGACCGCGCGCGATTTGTTCTCGCGCGAGATCGAGCACATGACGGAACAGCCCGCCCACTGGCGCTCGCAAAACATGCACGATGCGCAAGGGCGCGGCGCCAGCGTCGCTATTGTCGAGGCCGTTTTGCGTCACTTCTGCTGCGCCTCTTCTGCTTTGGCGGGCGCGGCGCCACGTCGTGGCGAATCCTCGCGCGCGGTCGAAACCGCCATGCGCGCAAAAATCTTATGTTTGTGATGGTTAATTTTGGATGAGCGCGCGTTTACACGCGCTCATCCACTCTGACAAAAGTCAGCCTTGCAGCGGCGCGTCCGGCACGCTGCGCGGCGCCGCCCCGGCCTCGGCGTCTGGCTCCGCCTTCTTTTCGGATCCGATTTCCGCAGCTTTCTCCTTGCGCGAGTCGCCATCCGCCGGCAAGCGCTTCTTCCCCGCCTCGATAATGTCGCGCTCGGGGCGCGGCAACACTGGACCTTCGGGATAGACGAAACCCAGCGTCTTCGCGCCAGCCTCGTCCGCGACCACCACGACATGCACCGCGCCACCGTTCTTGAGGCGGCCGAATAAGAGTTCGTCCGCGAGCGGCGTTTTGATATGTGTGTGAATGACCCGCGACATTGGCCTCGCGCCCATGGCCTCGTCATAGCCATGCTCAACCAGCCAGGCGCGCGCTTCGTCGGAGAGGTCGATCGTCACATTGCGGTCCGCGAGCTGAGCCTCCAGCTGCATGATGAATTTGTCGACGACGCGCGCGATGACTTGCTGCGGCAGATGGCCGAAAGGCACCACCGCGTCGAGGCGGTTGCGAAACTCCGGCGCGAACAGACTATTGATCGCTTCGCTGTAGTCTCGGTGATGCTTCGAGTGAGTGAAGCCGATTGGCGTTCGCGACAGATCGGCCGCGCCCGCGTTGGTGGTCATGATCAAAATGACATTGCGGAAGTCGATCGTCTTGCCGTTATGATCCGTTAGCTTGCCGTGATCCATCACCTGCAAAAGGATATTGAAAAGATCGGGATGCGCCTTTTCAATCTCGTCCAGCAGCAACACGCAGTGCGGATGCTGGTCGATCGCATCGGTGAGAAGCCCGCCCTGGTCGAAGCCGACATAACCAGGCGGAGCGCCAATCAACCGGCTCACGGTATGACGCTCCATATATTCCGACATATCGAATCGAACCAACTCGATGCCGAGAGACACCGCGAGCTGACGCGCGGCCTCGGTCTTGCCGACGCCGGTCGGACCGGAGAAGAGATAACAGCCGATCGGCTTTTCGGGATCGCGCAGGCCAGCGCGCGCCAGTTTGATCGCCGTGGTCAGCGCGTTGACGGCCTTGTCCTGGCCATAGACCACGCGCTTCAAGGTCTCATCGAGATGAGCCAGCACTTCCGCGTCGTCCTTGGAGACGCTCTTGGGCGGAACCCGCGCCATCGTCGCGATCGTCGCCTCGATTTCCTTGAGGCCGATGGTTTTCTTGCGTTTGGAATCGGACAAAAGCATCTGCGCCGCGCCGCTTTCGTCGATCACGTCAATCGCTTTGTCGGGCAGCTTGCGGTCGTGGATATAGCGCACGGACAACTCCACGGCCGCCTTGATGGCCTCGCCGGTGTAGCGGATTTTGTGGAAGTCCTCGAAATAGGGTTTAAGCCCCTTGATGATCTCTATCGCGTCGGGGATCGAAGGTTCGTTCACGTCGATTTTCTGGAAGCGCCGCACCAGCGCGCGGTCCTTCTCGAAATACTGCCGGTATTCCTTATAAGTCGTTGAACCGATGCAACGCAGCGCGCCTTGCGCCAACGCGGGCTTCAACAGATTGGAGGCGTCCATCGCGCCGCCAGAGGTCGCGCCCGCGCCGATCACCGTGTGGATTTCGTCGATGAACAGGATCGCGTTCTTGTGCTGCTCGATTTCCTTGACGACCTGTTTTAGGCGCTCCTCGAAATCGCCGCGATACCGCGTGCCAGCGAGCAGCGTGCCCATATCGAGCGCGAAGATGGTCGCGCCGGAGAGAACCTCCGGCACTTCGCCAAGAACGATCTTTCGCGCCAAGCCCTCGGCGATGGCGGTCTTGCCAACGCCAGGATCGCCGACCAGCAACGGGTTGTTTTTCTGGCGTCGGCAAAGCACTTGAATTGTGCGGAGAACTTCGGCTTCTCGCCCGATCAGGGGATCGATTCGCTGGTCGCGCGCTTTCTTGTTGAGGTTGACGCAGTATGCGTCGAGCGCGCCCTCCTTTTTGCGAGCGTCGCCCTCGCGACCCTCGCGCGCCTCGTTGCGGTCGACGTCTTCCTCGGCGCCGCGCGGCCCGCGCGACGGATCGGAAAGTCCAAGCCGCTTGGCGATGCCGTGGCTGATGTAATTCACCGCGTCATAGCGCGTCATGTCCTGCTCCTGCAGGAAATAGACGGCGTGACTCTCGCGTTCGGCGAACAGCGCCACCAGCACATTCGCTCCGCTCACATCCTCGCGGCCGGATGATTGAACGCTGATGATGGCGCGCTGGACAACACGCTGAAAGCCCGCGGTCGGTTTGCACTCCTCCGCGTCTTCGTTGACCAAATTGTCCAATTCTCGGTCAAGGTAGTCACGTAAATTCCGACCGAGAACGTCGAGGTCGACCGAACAGGCGCGCAGCACCGCGCTTGCGTCGCTGTCTTCGATAAGGCTCAGCAGAAGATGTTCGAGCGTCGCGTATTCATGCCGACGCTCTCGCGCCGACGCCAGCGCCCGGTCCAAGGTCTGCTTCAGATTGCGCGAGAAAGCCGGCATCAGTTCTCACCCCTACTTCTTTTCCATGATGCATTGCAGCGGATGTTGGTGTTTGCGGGCGAAATCCATGACCTGCGTAACTTTTGTTTCGGCGACTTCATAGGTGTAAACGCCGCATTCGCCGACACCATGATTATGCACAAGCAACATGATTCGCGTCGCCTCTTCGACCGACTTATTAAAATACTTGCGTAATACGATGATAACGAACTCCTGCGTCGTATAGTCGTCATTGAGCAATAACACGCGATACATATGTGGACGCCGCGTTAGCGTGCGCGTGCGAGGGATAAGCGCCGTGCCTGCATCCCCGCCACCCTTTCGCGGCTCACGACTCAAGCGCGTCTCTCCCCTCTCGCCGAACTCTCCGGCCGACGACGGGCCGACCGCGCCGCTGTAAGTGTCGCACACCTTAACCATCGAGCCTTCCTGTCTGACCTCTTCCTTCGGCGCCCCTTCTGCTTTTCTCCATATAGGATGGCAAAAACCGGTCCGTAAGGTGCTAAACATTTTTCGTGCCGCGCCGAGCCCGCTGCCGTCATCTTGGCATTCCGTTCGCCTTCGCGAAACACGCCGCCAGTTAATTGCGGAGTGTTCTTGCTCGCGCGAGTCTTGGCAAGCGACAAAATTCGGTCGCGGCGAAATATGAGCGATAAGCTTATCCGAAAGTCCCGCCCGAACAATAAGCCTCGCAAAAAAAAGATGGAATTCGCCGCCACGTTTGCTCGGCCCGCCCATGATGGATGGCGAGGGGAGAAGAATGCCCGGGACGCCGAACTCCTGGACAAGCGGCGAAGCAGCCCAGAGGACCAGGCTGGCGGACCGCGGAGAAGGCCGCTGCTCCGCAAAATATTGAAAAAATACGGTTGTGCGCCAAGGGTTATTTGGGTCAGCGCGCCGCGTTTTGATGGCCATGGCGCGCCGGTCGAGGTTTCGTTCGGCGCCCCGTTAGTTGCGCGCTCGACTTGCCGATCGTTTGGGCAGGCGCTCGGCCTGCCTCGCCGGCGCGACCAGCTCGCGTCGATCCAGAGGGCCAATGGATTAGAGCACGAAAAATCCGCTGGGCTTTTGAGCGTCGGCGCGTTGACGGTTCACCGGCGCATCGATCGCCTGGCGAGGCTGGGTTGGAGGCCTAACATGGTCGTCGAGGGCTAGCGCGAAAAAGTCCCGTCAATAGTGTGTTTACCATGTTCATGTATGCCAAGAGCCGACAATCGCGAGGAGCCGATGTTCGAATTCAAACCATTACGACAGGACGCGGACAGCTCGAATGTCGCGAAACTGGCGATAAAGGCGGGCGTCGCGCTCTGTTTGTGCATAGTCGCGTCCGAGTGGCTGGCGAACGCGGCGCAGAAGGGGGAACTGCCAAGAGTCGCGTTGGTTTGGCCCGAATCCGAGCCGTGGCGACGGGTCAAGACCACGAGGTCGCCTCAAGAGACCGGTAGCGTAACGGTCTATCGAAACCTTGGCGTCGACGGAGTGACCACTTCGACGATTCCGAGGACATACAAAAATCCAGCCGTGATTTCGCCCTGCGGCGAGGAGGGCCGATTGGGGGCGAAAGAGCTTTAAGATTGATTCCAAATGGCTTACCGCATTTGGACCGAGTGGTGTCGAGCGCGGCTCTTAATTAGGGATGTCCGCCGGAATTTCGCGCAAGCGGCGCGATCGGTCGTAAATTCATTGACATTGGTCGAGATGCCGGCCAAGCATATTGCGTGTTTCGTTTTGGTCGCCATATTGCAAGAAGCGCCACCAAGGCGAACCGAGGGTGGGATGTCCGCCGTCATGGGCCGCTGTCCAATGGGCGGAGCGCTTCCCCCAGCAGTACGCGCGTTTTACACGGCCGGCGCGCGGCAGGCTTTAAAATCCGACCGCCGCCGTGATCAGGACAATTGATGAAATTCGACGAACTCGGCCTTTCGCAAAAGGTGCTCACGGCCGTTGAGGCGTCCGGCTACACGACGCCGACGCCAATCCAGGCCGAGGCGATCCCGCCGGCCCTGCAAGGCCGCGATATTCTCGGCATCGCCCAGACGGGCACCGGCAAGACCGCCGCCTTCACCTTGCCGATGCTGTGCCGGCTCGAACAAGGGCGGGCTCGGGCGCGCATGCCTCGCACCCTTATCCTCGAACCCACGCGCGAACTCGCGGCTCAGGTCGAGGAAGCTTTCATAAAATATGGCGCGAACCATAAACTCAATGTGGCGTTGTTGATTGGCGGTGTTTCCTTCGGCGACCAGGAAGCCAAGATCATGCGCGGCGCCGATGTTTTGATCGCCACGCCGGGTCGGTTGCTGGATTTCTTCGACCGCGGCAAGCTGCTGCTGACAGGAATCGAGATTCTGGTCATCGACGAGGCCGACCGGATGCTCGACATGGGCTTTATTCCGGACATCGAGAGGGTCTGCAAACTGGTGCCCTTCACCCGCCAGACCTTGTTCTTCTCCGCCACGATGCCGCCGGAAATCACGCGCCTGACCGAGGCTTTTCTGCACAATCCGGTAAGGGTGGAAGTGGCGAGAGCCGCGACGACGGCCGCCCTCATCCGTCAGGCGATGGTCGCTTCGCATGGACACGCCGAAAAGCGCGACACCTTGCGCAATCTCATCCGCTCGGCGGAGAATTTCAAGAACGCGATCATCTTTTGCAACCGCAAGCGAGACGTGGCGATCTTGCACCGCTCGCTGGAAAAGCACGGGTTTTCCGTTGGCGCCTTGCATGGCGACATGGATCAAATGGCCCGCATGGCCTCGCTGGAGGCGTTCAAGAACGGCTCGGTCGCTCTTCTGGTCTGCTCGGACGTGGCTGCGCGCGGGCTCGACATCCCCGATGTCAGCCACGTGTTCAATTTTGATGTGCCGACGCACAGCGAAGACTACGTCCATCGTATCGGCCGCACGGGCAGAGCCGGGCGCTCCGGCGTCGCGATCACGCTGGTGACGCCGGAAGACAAGAAATATGTCGAACAGATCGAAAATCTTATCGGCAAGCAAGTGGAGTGGGAAGGACCGAGGCTATCCGAATTGCCGCCGCCGAACGAGTCGTCCAGCGGGCATGAGCGTCTGGGAGGAGAGCGCGGCGCCAGACGAGGAGGAGAACGCGGCGGGCGCGGTCGTAGCTCCGCGGGATCGGCGGCGGTGCGCGAGGCGGCTCCAAAGGCGCGCGCGCCGCGCGCAAGCGAATCAGGACGGCCCGCCGCCGCCGCGGTGGCGGAGCCGCCGCGCGCCGCGCGTACGCCAGTCTACGCCGAGCGTCGCGATCGCCGGCCGCGCGCGCAAGAGGACGATGGTCCGCCCGTGATCGGCATGGGCGATCACGTCCCGTCCTTCATGCTGCGCCCAGTCGTGTTCAAGCCCGCCAAGGTCGGCGAGGAGTAATTTTGACAGAGCGGACCGTGAACTGTCGAGCATAGTCAAGGCTGTTTGTTAGCTTGGTCCGCACAGTTGTGTATTGAGTCGCGCGTCTTGAGAATAGCATATATCAATATAATACGTATATATTTTGATTCGATGTCGGCGTTAATGCTGTTGACATAATAAGAGTGTGTATTTTAGGGGGCGGATGTGCGGGGGCTGTTGTATTAAGCGCTGCTCTCCCATTTTGCGATATGTGCGACGGGCGAGTGAACGTGTTATTTTATCAATATAATAATCAGAATATCACTGCTTGCGCGTGATATTCGACAAAGCTTGAGGTCAACTCGATTGCATCAAAGGTGAGGTGTCGCGCTTAAAAGCGCGACGCTGGGATAAGGCGTCCAAACGCGTGACTTGCAGACGAGAAGTTTGGAAGGGGTCGGCTTGATAGTCGTAGCCGCGCTGAATGGCCATTGTCGTCAGGCCGTCATTTCCTCCAACCTTTTCAATCTAACGCCCTACGGCCCCGATCGCGATGGCTTAACTTTGGCCAAGGTTGCGGCAATAGCGCCGACCGACTATCCTACGGCTTGCGGATTCGCGCCGCGCGGGCGAAAGACGAGCGATAATGACGGCGGGCTTGTTCAGCAATTTCAGTCTAAAATTTTCAACCATGTCCACCGAATGTCCGGGCGCGCGAGCATGTTAGGCAAAACTCTACGAAATTTCGCCAGTCAGCTCCTCGGTCTGCTGATTTCAATCGGCGACCGGTTCTTATTGACGGCGGTCCTGCTGCGCATGTGGCCGACGGATCTGTTCGCCGACTGGATGACATTGACGGCCTGGTCGGGTCTGTTGGGCCTCGCGGACTTGGGTTTTGTCATCTTTGTCGGAAACCGTCTGCAAAAGGCCTTCGGTCTCGGCGACGAGGTTGGTTTCCAGAGGCAGGTCGGGACCGCGGCTTTTATTTATGCGCTGTTGGGCCTGTTGATCGTTGCGATCGCGGCTTTGCTCGCCGTGACCGAGGCCGCCTCGCCTTTTGTCTCCGTTCATTCGCTGAATTCGTCCGAAGCGTCCCTGGCGTTGTTCTCGCTGGGGGTAATGCAGGCCGTGCAAACAACAAAAAGCGCTTTCACTCAGATTTATCGTGGGCGCGGGGAGTTCTCACGCGGCGTCATTATCGATAGCGTGTCGACACTCTGCATTGTCGTGACCGCGCTGGCGACCGCGCTCGGCGGCGCCGGACCGCGCGTGTTGGCTTTTCACCCGTTGCTTCGCGCGGTGCTTCGGAGTTTCGGACGCCCACATTTGATGGCGTCCCGCGAATCATTTCGTACGACTACGTACGCTAATACCCTTAAGCACAGGCTGTTCTTATCATGCCGCAAGGTCGCTGTAACCTCCCCCAAGACATACAAGCCCGTAATTTATGAAAGCTATTGCGTGTCGGCCCATCCAGACGTTCAGAGATTCCGGAGTTCGCGCCTTGGGCCTTTGGCCAGTTGGCTGGCCGCCACGAAACGGCCGTCGGACCGGTGAGCGGAAGTTCGCGCGCCGCGCGTAACGGTGCTTGTCAAGGATTCGGCGCGGACAAAATTCCATATTTCGAGGATGATTCGCCTGCGTAAGAAAAGTGGAATATTTTAAAGCCATGCGCGCGCGGTCAAGACCCGTTCGAGGCGGCGCGGGCGATCCGCGGCGGTTTGTTCAAAGCGGCCCGTTCGGGCGGCGCTTCCTGCTCTTAAGCTCCGTTCGTCATGCATCTTGGGAACATTGCCGTTAATATCTTCGGAACTCTCTCGCCGCTGGGCCTAAAGCTGCGACATCTTCGCCTTGCCCGACGGAGCGCCGCCGGGTTTGGGCGTGGTTTTGATCTCCTGAATCTTGACATTCTCCCAACCCCCTCTCGGGGGCGTGACCTCATTGGCCTCGGACTTCAGGGGGCGAGGCTTAAAGCCGTCGACCAGGCTTTTGGCCGCGCTCAGATCCTTGGAGTCGAGCCTCGTCCCCACTTCGTCGCGCTTTTTGGCGGCGTCCTGGTCGCCCTGCGCCGCCGCGATGGCGAACCACATGTAGGATTGCGTCATGTTCTGGCCGACCCCAAGGCCCCGGGCGTAGAGAATCGCCAGATTGTACTGGCTGTCGCGCACGCCGAAATCGGCCGCCTTGCGGAACCACTCGGAGGCGGCGGCGTAATCGGGCTTGCCGTCGTTGCCCTCGGCGAAGAGCACGGCGAGATTGTGCATGGCCCGCGCGTTGCCGTTTTCCGCCGCCTGCTGATAGTACGCTCTCGCCTTGGCGTAGTCGCGGTCGACCCCTATGCCCTTTTCGTAATAGGAGCCGAGCCGGTATTGGGCTGGCGCGAGGCCCTGGTCGGCCGCTTTTTCGAACCACTGCGCGGCGGACTTGGTGTCGCGGACAAGCCCCCGCCCTTCCGAATAGCGAACGCCCAACTCATATTGAGCGAATGCGTCGCCGCGCGTCGCCAGCGTCTTGAGAGTCGCCGCCGTTTCCTGCGGAGAGGCGGCCGGGCCGTTGATCGCGCCGACCGGCGTGGTGTCCAGTTGCTCGCTTGCCGCCGATTTTCCGTTGGGTTTCGGCGCCATGGTCGGACCGGCGCCCGCCGGCCCGATGGGCGAAAGCCCCAGCCCAGGGATTTTGGCCGGGTCCGCCGATTGTTGCGCCGGAGGTTGTGGTTGCGTTTGCTTTGCGAGCGGCGCGGTTGGCGACAGGTCGACCTGTGGGGCGGCCGTGTTTTCCGGCTGCGTCGGCGACATCGCGGCGACAGGCGGGCTTCTTTGCGCGGAGTCGCCCATGGACACGCTGTTCGGGTTTTGGTGCGCGATGGGAGCGACGCCGCCGGCGCCGGTCGCATAATGCGCCAACTGGGAGAGGCCGACCAGCGCGACCAGAGCGGCTAACCCCAACAGAATCGGCCGCTTTCGCGCCGCCAGGGTGGCGCCGATTCCGCCCGTCGCGCCTGTGTTTTGGGAGGTCTCGCGCGCGGCGCCGCGCTTGATCTTTTGCGCCGCGCCCGCCGCGTCGGAATCGGCCGCCGCCTGTAGAGCGGCCCGGCGCGCGGCGGCGATGAAGTCGGATTGCGCGGCCGTCTCCCCGCGCGCGATGCGAGGCTCGGCCTTTGCAAGCGAATCAAGATCCAGGTCTTCGACGTCTTGGCCCCGGCGTGCGCGTGGCGGGGGGGCCGCGAGCTTCGGCTCGGCCCGATCCTCTTTCAACTCCGCGGACTTTAGGAGAGCCGTTTCTCGCGCCGCGTTTCTTGATGCGTCTTCGGCGGCGCCTTGTATTTTTTGTCGCGCGGGCCCGATTTCAAAAGCACTTTCGGTCGCCGGCGCTTCGCCGCGTATTTCGGTCAGTTCGTCCTCGAACGCCGCCAGTCGGTCGACGACGCGCTCCAGTGTTTCATGCACCGCGGCGAGTGTTTCATGGGTGCGTTCGCCGTTGACCTCTTGGGCGCGGCGTATATCGTCGAGCTCGTCCTTGAACCCGGGATCGAGCGCCGCGGGAGAAGACGCCCCCACTTGGCGCAGAACCTCTAGCGTGGCGCGGCGCACGGCCGCCTCCGCCGCTTCCGTCGAGCTTGCGCCCGCTTGTTCTATCCGCCCGAAGACTTCGGCGAGCTTCTGCTCGATCGAAGCCAGCACCGCGCCATTTCCGTCATTACGGTCGAGCCGAGCCGACAGCTGCTTGATTTGGCTTTCCAGCCCTCGCATGGCGCCGTTGTCGGCGTTAGGGGCGAGAGCGCTGTTCAATTTGCGCGCCAGCGCCTCGACAAGCTCCGTGAGCTGCGCCTTGCTGGATTCGGTGCGCGCGCGCGCGCCCTCCTCGATGCTGGCGGCAAGCGCGTTGTGCATGAAGTCGAGACGATCGGAGATTTCGTGCAGCTGCTTGTCTTGAGTGGGCCGCGCAAGCAGTTGCTCGATTTTGGCGGTCGCGCTGGAATCGGCGAGGCGATCGAGCTTCTTCGACACCAATTCGATTTGCTGTTCCAGTTGTTCGATGTCGCGACGATTCGCGCCAGGCTCCAGCGCGGCGTCGATGCGCTCGCCGAGCCGACGCACCATATTCTCAATATTGGCATGCTCGGAGCCGTTATTCGCGAAGCTGTCTTGTTGGAGGCGGCTCGCCAGGGTCTTGCCGATTTGGTCTATGCGCTGGGTGAGGTCGGCGAAATGCCCCTCGGGCGTCGCGAGCAGTCTTTCGATGCGGGCGATGGATTGCGCGCCGGCCGGATCCTGAATGCGGGCTTCCAGCTTTTCGATCTTGCGGCCCAACTCGTCGAAGGCCGAGTTATGCGCCTTGGCGTCGAGCGCGGAGTCGATCTTTTTGGCGAGCGTCGCCACCAGGTTTTCGAGGGCGCCGGTGTCGATTGATTTGCGCGCCGCCACTCCATGATCGATGCGCCGCGCGAGCGATTTATGCATGTCGTCGATGCGCGCGCCAAGTTCGTCGAAACGCTTGCCGCCCAATTTGGCGAGGGAATCGTCGAGCTTGACCGACAACTGTTCGAGCTGCTGATTGAATCCCTGAAGACCGTTGTTCGTCTCCGTGGCGAGGATCGAACGGATCGCCTTGACGACCTCCCCGATATCCTTGCCGTCGGCGCCCAGCGCGGCGCCGACCGAGAGTCTCTCGACGCGCTGCGTCAGATCGAACAGCCGGGTTTCCAGTTTCTCCAGCGGAAGGGGCCGCGATGCGAGCGCGCTCAGGAGTTCCTTGATCTCGCCGGTCTGGCGTCCAAGTTCGCTTAAAGCCGTCGCGTCAGACTTGCCTGGCGTCTGCGCTTCGTCCAGCCGGCTCGCGATGGCGCGCAGATCTTCGCGCAGATTTCGCACCAGGGGAGCCGGATCGAGATCCTTCATCACCGCCCGCAGTTCGCCGGCGATGCGTTCCGCTGGAGCTAGCGCGGAGTCTTCGACGCCGCAGTCGCGTTGCGAGTCGATGCGCTGCGCGAGATCGCGAAGCGCGGATTCGATCGCCGTGACCGAAGCGCGCGGCGCGAGATCGCCCAGCGCGCGAGAAAGATCTTCGATTTCCTGGCGCAGATCCTCGACTTGTCGAACAATAAGATATTGCTGATCGGAGCGCTGGGCGACGTCGCCGCGCACGCTTTCCATCAGACTTGACAATCCCTCCACCTGTCCGCGCAAATCGTCGAAGCGGTGAGAAACGGCCGGGTGTTCGCCGCGTGAAGTCTCGTCGATCTGGCGATGAAGCGTTTCGATTTGGCGCATCAGAACGAGCAACTGGTCCGAGCGGTCGCCAACTCCGCTCTGCCATGTTTCGAACCGCCGCGACAGCGCGTCGACGGCGGCGTGTAAGTCGTCCAAGCGCTTTACCGCCGGCGCCGAGTCGACGCCTAGGGGCTCCACGCGGTGCGGGCCGTATTCTGGCGGGAGCGCCTCCTCGTCGAGCGAACGTTGGCGCCGCGCGATGTCCGTGATGGCGTCGGCGAGTGGACGCTTCGCGCGCAGCGCCGAGTCGACGCGCTCGACGTCGTGACGCGCCTCTTGCGGACTTACGCGCTCCAGCACGTGATCGATGGCGGCGTGGCTCGGTTCATTGAGAGTGGATCGAGCGACCTGTCGTTCGCGCGCGTCGCCGTCCAGCTTGGCGGCGATTTCGGCTAGTCGCTGGTCCAGACCGGACAAGGCCTGTTCGAAATTATTGGCGCGCCCGTCATTCGACAGGCGGTCGATGCGCGCTTCGAGACGAGCCAGCGCGCCGCGAATCGGCCGCACGCTGGCGGGCTCCGGCTGCTGCGCGATTTTGCTCTCGATGCGGCCCAGTCGATCCGCCACGACGTCGAGGTCATCAGGGTCGCGAGCGCGCGCCTTCGCGCCGGCTTCGATCAGTTGGGCCAGATTTTCGAGCGCCTTGGCTGTTTTCTTTTCGGTTTGTCCGACGCGCCGCTCGATGGCGGCCACGGCGCCGTCGATGATCTCCGGGTCGACCCGGCGATGGCCGCTTTCGATCAATTCGGCGATATTTTCCAGGGCCTTGGCCGTTTGGCGCTCGCTTTTGGCGACGCGTCTCGTGACGAGCGCCGCGGCGCTCTCGGCGATCTCGTCGGGGTCAAGGATCCGCTCGGACCGACCGCGAAATTCGCGTTGGTCGAAATCCGAGTAGCGACCGCGGCGAGACGGCGCCTCGTCGCGCTCGGCGTCTCGATAGCGGCGCGGCTCCGGCGCGCGCGCGCGCTCTATGCGCCGCGACACCGCGTCGAGGGGGTCGTCGTCGCGAGGATCGATGTCCGCGTCGTAACCGTCCTGTTCTTCGTCGCCCTCGTCGCCGATGTCTCGGGCTCCGGCGCGCCAATCGTCGCGCGCTCGCTCGAAACGACTGGTCGTCGCTCGCCGCGAATCAAGGTTCGAACTCTTTAAGCCGCGCGAAACCGCCTTGGTCATCTGGGTATCCGGTGGGTCCGACCCGATAGGGAGTGTGGACGATCAACTGGAGGGACTGACTCAGGCGCGGGGCGAATCGCGCGAAACTCGCGACAGTTAATAGTCGCTTGACGGGACTTTCCGACAGGCAAGGTAAATAAGCGGTTAACCGAATGGCGAATGATTGCTCCGGCGCCCATGTTCGGCGCCTTTCGAAGGACCGAGGCCGACGGCTAGCGGCGGATAGCGGTCCCGATCCACATCTCAACCGAGCGAACATATCCACCATTTTATATAGCGGCGGCCGGCGAGGCCTCGCCTTGTTCGAATGGAAGCGCGCCAAAATCGACGGGCGGGCGGCCTCGGCGGCGCCTCGCCTCGCGAATCACTCCCCGGCGGATTAGAGCGAAGCAAGGCCTTGACGGCAAGGCCATGTGTCGAAAAATGCAATTGGCGCAACGCTTTCGAAAGTGACTATTGCGCCATCGCGCTCGCCTCTCTACCTAGGGTTTGGGCGTGAAGATCAGTTCTTGCGGAACGACCGAGACGGGCTCGCGGCGCCGATTTAGCGTGGGGAGCCCTTCATTGCTGGAGGGCGCGATGCCAGTTTACAAGGCCCCGGTGGACGATGCGGTTTTTCTGTTGGACGATGTTTTAAAGTTCAATGAATTCAGTCAGCTTCCAGGGTTCGGCGATGTCACGGGCGAGGTGCTGGCCCAGATTCTCGGCGAGGCGGCTAAATTCGCCGAGGAAGTGGTGCGGCCACTTAATCAGATCGGAGATAAAGAGGGCTGCGTTCGCCACGATGACGCGAGCGTGACCACCGCGAAGGGCTTTAAGGCCGCCTACCGCGCCTTGGCCGAGGGCGGCTGGATCGGCTTGGCGGCGCCGCAAGAATATGGCGGGCAAGGGCTCCCTTACACGCTGAGCGCCTTGACCAATGAATTCGCCTCTTCGGCGAATATGTCTTTCGCCATGTATTCCGGACTCACGCAAGGCGCGCTCGCGGCGCTGTTGCGCCACGGCAGCGAAGAGCAAAAACGCCTCTATGTTCCCAAAATGGCGACGGGGGCGTGGACCGGCACGATGAACCTCACTGAGCCGCAATGCGGCACGGATCTTGGCCTGTTGACCACAAAGGCGGCGCCGCGTCCCGACGGAAGCTATTCCATCACGGGACAGAAAATCTTCATCTCGGCCGGCGAGCACGATCTGGCGGAGAACATTGTTCATTTGGTGCTCGCCCGGATCGAAGGCGCGCCCGCCGGCGTCAAGGGCATTTCGCTGTTCATCGCGCCCAAATTCGATGTCGGTCCTGACGGCGCGCTTGGCCCGCGCAACAATGTGTTCTGCGGCTCGCTCGAACATAAAATGGGCATTCACGGCAATTCCACTTGCGTGATGAATTACGACAATGCGCGCGGCTATCTGGTCGGCGAGGCCAATCGCGGCCTCAACGCCATGTTCGTGATGATGAACGAGGCCCGGCTGGGGGTGGCGATTCAGGCGCTCGCCCTATCGGAGGTCGCCTATCAGAACGCCGCGGTCTATGCCCGCGATCGCTTGCAGGGCCGTTCGCTCGCCGGCGCGAAAAATCCCGGTGGAAAAGCCGACCCGATCATCGTGCATCCCGACGTGCGGCGCATGTTGCTGGAGATCAGGGCCTTCAACGAGGCGGCGCGCGGTCTGGCGCTCGGGGCCGCGCTCGACAGCGACGTCGCGCATCGCGCGCAAGACGCGGCGGCGCGTCAGGCCGCGGAAGATCGCCTCGGCCTGTTGACGCCCGTGCTCAAGGGCGTCTTCACCGATCTTGGTTTCGAGAACGCCGTCAAGGCGCAGCAAGTGTTTGGCGGCCACGGCTATATAGCCGAATGGGGCATGGAGCAGTTCGTGCGCGATGCGCGAATCACCATGATGTACGAGGGCGCCAACGGCATTCAGGCGCTCGATCTCGTCGGGCGCAAGCTGCCCAAGGATGGCGGCCGCGCGATCATGGCCTATTTTAAGGAAGTCGGCGAATTCATCGCCGCCGGTTCCGCCGCCGACGCGCTGAAGCCCTATGTTCACCCTTTGCAAGCGGCCCTGGGCGATTTGCAGAAGGCGACGATGTGGCTGATGCAGAACGGCCTCGCCAGGCCCGACAACGCCGGCGCGGCGTCATATGATTACATGCACCTCTTCGGCCGCGTCGCGCTGGGCTATGTCTGGGCTCGAATCGCCAAGGCGGCGCTGGAGAAAAAGAGCCGAGAGCCCGCGAGCGCCAAGGCCATGGAAACCAAGCTGATCGTCGGCAAGTTCTTCATGGAGCGAATGCTGCCGGAAACTGGCTTGCGCCTCGCGCGGATCGTGACGGGCGCCGACACGATGATGTCGCTTGACGCGGAGATGTTCTGACGAGAAGGCGGTCGCATGCGCGGCGCTTGTCCAGCGCCGGACGCCGACCGGCCGTAACAAGGAGTTACAATGTCCGACGCCTATATCTACGACGCCGTGCGCACGCCGCGCGGGCGCGGCAAGGTCGATGGATCGTTGCACGAGGTCTCGACGCTCGGTCTCGCCGTCACCGCGCTGAGCGCGATCAAGGCCCGCAACAAGCTCAAGGGGCTTGAGGTCGACGACGTTATTTTGGGCTGCGTCGATCCGGTCGGCGAGGCGGGCGGCGACATAGCGAGGGCCAGCGCGCTCGCGGCGGGCTTTGGCGACACCGTGCCGGGCGTCCAGATAAACCGTTTTTGCGCCTCCGGGCTCGATGCGGTCAATTTCGCCGCCGCGCAAGTCATGTCGGGCCAGCATGATCTCGCGATTGGCGGCGGCGTCGAGAGCATGAGCCGCGTCGGCATCGGCGCCTCGGGCGGGGCTTGGCCCGTCGATCCCGCGATCGCCATTCCCTCCTATTTCATGCCACAGGGCGTCTCCGCCGATCTCATCGCCACCAAATACGGTTTTTCGCGCGAGGATGTGGACGCCTATGCCGTGGAGTCCCAAAAGCGCGCCGCCCACGCCTGGGAGCAGGAGCGCTTCAAACGCTCGATTGTCCCGGTGAAGGACGTGAACGGCCTCGTCATTCTCGGCCACGACGAACATAGGCGCCCCGACACCGACATGCAGTCGCTGGGAGGGCTAAAACCCTCCTTTACGATGATGGGCGAGATGGGCGGCTTCGACGCCGTGGCCATTCAGGCGCATCCGGAGCTGGAGAGCATCAATCACGTGCATCACGCCGGCAATTCGTCGGGGATCGTCGACGGCGCGGCGGCGGTGCTGGTCGGCTCGAAGGAAGCCGGCGAGCGCATAGGCGCTAAGCCGCGCGCGAGGATTCGCGCCTTCGCCAATATCGGGTCGGAGCCGGCCATCATGCTGACCGGACCGGTCGACGTGACGAAGAAGCTGCTGGCGCGCGCCGGGATGACTATCGCCGACATTGACCTCATCGAGGTCAACGAGGCCTTCGCCGCCGTCGTCCTGCGTTTTCTGCAGGCTTTCGCGGCCGACCCGGCCAAGGTCAATGTCAACGGCGGCGCCATCGCGCTGGGCCATCCGCTCGGCGCGACCGGCGCGATGCTAGTCGGAACCGCGCTCGACGAATTGGAGCGTTCCGGCAAGGGGGTGGCTCTGGTGACGTTGTGCATCGGCGCCGGCATGGGCACCGCGACGATCATCGAGCGGGTGTGACCCGCTCGCGGGAGCGGCGCCTTAGGAATTTTCGGTCGCCGGCTCGGCGCCAGAAGCCTTCCAGGAGTCTTCAATGAATCTTCAGAATTTCAAATTCGAAGCCGGCGCCGACGGCGTTGCGCTGCTCACCTGGGACATGCCGGGGCGATCGATGAACGTCATCACCGAGAGCGTGATGGACGAACTCGCGCAAGTGGTCGACGCCGTGAAAAACGACGCGGCGATCAAGGGCTGCGTCATCGCCTCCGGCAAGAGCGCGTTTTCGGGCGGCGCGGACCTTTCCATGTTGCAACAGAGCGCGGCGCTCTATGAAAAGGCGCTGAAGACGCATGGCGAGGACGTCGCGAAAAAGGAGTTTTTCGAGGGCGCGCGGCGGCTGTCCCTGCTTTACCGAAAGCTGGAGACCAGCGGCAAACCCTTCGCCATCGCGATCAACGGCCTGTGCCTCGGCGGCGCATTCGAGCTGGCGCTCGCCTGTCATCACCGCGTCCTCGCCGACAATGACAAGACCAAGGTGGGCCTGCCGGAGATCAAGGTGGGCTTGTTTCCCGGCGGCGGCGGCACCCAGCGCGTGGCGCGCTTGCTGCCGACCGGCGACGCGCTGCAGTTTCTGTTCAAGGGCGAGCAGATCAAGGCCAAGGTCGCCAAGGCGGCGGGCCTCGCGCATGAACTCGCGCCCGAGGGCGAGATCGTGGAGCGCGCCCGCGCCTGGATATTGGCCGGCGGCAAGGCCGCGCAGCCCTGGGACCAAAAGGACTTCAAGGCCCCGTCGGGCCGCGTGTTTTCGCCCGGCGGCATGATGATCTGGCCGCCAGCCAACGCCATCTACCGCCGCGAGACCTACGACAATTATCCGGCGGCGAAGGCCATTTTGCATTCGGTCTATGAGGGGCTGCAACTGCCGATGGATCAGGCGCTGACCGTCGAGGCGCGCTGGTTCGCGCATATTCTGCGCTCGAAGGAAGCCGCCGCGATGATCCGCTCGCTGTTTCTCTCCAAAAACGAGCTGGACAAGGGCGCGCGCCGCCCGAAAGAGGTCCCGCCGACCAATCTCAAGAAGATCGGCATACTCGGCGCGGGCTTCATGGGCGCTGGCGTCGCCTATGTCAGCGCCAGCAACGGGCTCGAGGTGGTGCTGCTCGACCGTGACCGGGAGAGCGCCGACAAGGGCAAGGCGACTTGCGAAAAGCTGATCGCCGGACAGGTTTCGCGCGGGCGCGCGACCGCCGCCGATCAAGCGGCGTTGCTCGCGCGCATCGAGGCGACCGCCGATTACGCGCGCTTGAAGGGTTGCGATCTCGTGCTCGAAGCGGTGTTCGAGGATCGCGGCGTGAAGGCCGAGGCGACGCGGCGCGCGCAGGAGGCGGTCGGACCGGACGTGGTCTTCGCCTCCAACACGTCGACGCTGCCGATCACCTCGCTGGCCCGAACATCCGCCCGCCCCGACAATTTCATCGGCATACATTTCTTTTCGCCGGTCGAAAAAATGCTGCTCGTCGAGATCATTCTCGGCAAGGAAACGGGCGATGTCGCGCTGGCGACGGCGCTCGATTTCGTGCGCATCCTCAAGAAGACGCCGATCGTCGTGAATGACTCGCGCGGTTTCTTCGCCAACCGTTGCGTGCTGAACTATGTGCGCGAGGGGCAGATCATGCTCATCGAGGGCGTTCCCCCGGCGATGATCGAGAACACCGCGCGCATGGCCGGCATGCCAGTCGGGCCGCTCTCGCTCAACGACGAGGTTGGGCTCGATTTGGGCTGGAAGATCCTGCAAGCCGCCAAGAAAGACTTGGGCCCGGCGGCCGCCGATCCGGCGCAGGAGCGCGTGCTCGAATTCATGGTCGAGCGCAATGGGCGCTTCGGCCGCAAGAACGGCAAGGGCTTTTACGACTATCCCGCGAGCGGCAAGAAGACGCTATGGCCTGGTCTCGCCGAACTCGCCGACAACAAGATCGATCCGGACATTCTTGACGTGACCGAGTTGAAACAACGCTTCCTTGTCATACAAGCGGTGGAAGCCGCGCGCACATTCGCCGAGCATGTCGTCACCGACCCGCGCGAGGCCGATGTCGGCTCCATCCTCGGCTTTGGCTTCGCGCCTTTCACGGGCGGGGCCTTGTCCTATATCGACGGCATGGGCGTAAAGGCCTTCGTCGAGCTGTGCGACGCTCTAACCGCCAAGCATGGCGCGCGCTTCGCGCCGCCAGCGTTGTTGCGCGAAATGGCGGCGGCCGGCGAGACGTTTTATGGCCGCGCGAAGGCGGCTTGACGCGCGCCTATTGGTCGGTGCCATGGCGGCAGCAGCCGACGAGGTGATCGTCCACCATCCCGACCGCCTGCATGAAGGCATAGACGATGGTGGGCCCGCAAAATTTGAAGCCGCGCGCCTTCAAATCCTTTGCTATTCTTTCGGAGAGGGCGGTCCGCGCGGGAATGTCGCTGGCGCGGCGGGGGTGATTGACAATCGGGCGACCGTCGACGAAATCCCATAGATAGGCCGAAAAGCCTTTCTCCTCCTCCAGCGCCAGCCAGGCCCGCGCCGAGGCCGCCGCGCCCTCGATCTTGGCGCGGTTGCGGACGATGCCCTCGTTTTGCATCAACGCGGAAAACTGGCGTTCGTCGAACCTTGCGATTTGTTCTGGCCGAAAGCCCGCGAAGGCGGTGCGAAACGCCTCTCTTTTGCGCAAAATGGTGATCCAAGACAGGCCAGCCTGGAATCCATCGAGCACCAGCTTCTCGAACAAGGCGCGCGAGCAACGCTCCGGCCGGCCCCATTCCTCGTCGTGATAGGCGACATAGAGCGGGTCGACGCCGCACCAGGGACATCGGGCCTTGCCGTCGCCGTGCGAAATTACGTTGGCGTCGCGCCAGGAAATCGGATTTTGATGGCCGGCTTTTTCTCCCGTCTTCGGCATTTTCGCCCCTTCCCCTCGGACCCCGCGACAAAATGCTGCCTTCAAGGCTTCATTTTGTAGGTTCAGATTGCGTTCATGTCGATCTTGGGATTATCGTCCGGTCGGTCGAATCCTCACGGTGCGGCATGTGCTTTGCTCGCGGGGTTAGGGCGTTTTCGCCGACCGTTGCAATTCTGGAGACCCTCGCGACAAGCGCCGGTTCTCCATCAGGGGGAGAATTTTATGTCGATTCGTCTCGCTATCTCGACCGCCGCAGCCGGCGTCTTCGCCCTGGGCCTTGCTGTCGCCATTCCCGGCGAGGCGTTGGCGCAGGCGAATGTCCTCAAGGAGTGCGGCTCGCAATATCAAGCCGCGAAGGCCGCCAACCAGCTCAATGGACAGAGCTGGCAGGAATATCTGAAGGCGTGCCGCGCGCGAATCGCGGAGCCCGCGGCCGCGCCGGCGGCGACTCCGGCCCCAGCCCCCGCGCCGGCCCCGGCTCCCGCCCCCGCGCCGGCTCCCGCCCCGATGACGGCGGCTCCCGCGCCCGCTCCGGCCCCCGCGCCGGCTCCGACCCCCGCGCCCACGAAGCCGGCCGCCGCTCCGGCCGCCGCGGCGAAACCAATCACCGACGGACAAGCCGCGATGCGCGCGCGCGAGAAGCAGTGCGGCGCGGAGTGGAAGGCCCAGAAGGCCGAGCTCCACAAAACCAATCCCGCGATAAAGTGGCCCCAGTTCTGGAGCGATTGCAATAAACGGCTGAAGGGTCAGTCTCACTAAAGAGATCGCTCAAGTCCAATCGATATCGCCCGGAGCCTCCGCTCCGGGCGTTTTTGTGTTCGTTCAAAGCCTTGGCGCCTCGCCTCGCATCGCGAACAATCTTGCGATCCAAATGCATTTCGTGGCACAGCCTAATGGCGAGGTTCGCAGCGCGAGGGGGCGAAGTTGAACAAGACCGAATTGCACAAGTTACAGGACTTCCTGCGGCGATCGCTTGGCAATGACGACATAAGGGTGACGCTCGACCCCAAAAACTCCGAGGCGGCGGCCGTGCATCTGGGCGAACGCCAGATCGCGTCATTGACGGTGGACGACGAGGACGGCGACCGGTCATTCGCCTTCGCGATGAAGATACCCGTCGGCCGCGAGGCCCTGCAGTCATATTTGCGCAAACTATTCGAAAACGAGCGGCTCACATTGGCGCCGCGCGGCCGCAAGACCGATTCGGTCGAATTGAACAGCGGCGCGGATTTTCTCGGGATCATTTCGGCCGACGACGCCAAGGGCTCGAGCTACACCTTGCAAATCGCCATACTCGACATCGACCTTGAAGATTTCTAAGCGGTCGCGCGAGGTGATCGCGACGGAGGAAATAAGATGATCGGGGGGCCGCTGGCGGAGACGGTGTCAGACAAACCAGTGTCCGGGGTGATGCGAGGCCGTCTATTATCGTTATGATTTTATTGCTATTTTACCACAGACAGTCTTCCGTTGTTCGCCGTTATCCGCTATAATCCGCGTCCAAAAGTAAGACCTGGCGGTGGAGCGGATCCATGGCGAAGCATGTAGCGGGCAGGCTGACAGCGCGGACGGTGGCGACGGCGAAAGCTGGGCGTCATGCGGACGGATTGGGGCTCTACCTCGCTGTTTCGGAGACTGGCGCGCGGAAATGGGTCTACCGCTTCACCATCGCGGGCCGCGTATCCGAGATGGGGCTGGGAAGCGGCTCGGCTGTGACGCTCGCCGAGGCGCGCGCTACAGCGGCCGAGCAACGAAAGCTGGTCGCGGCTGGCGTCAATCCGATTGAGGCCAAGTGCAAAGCTACGGCGTTCGATGCCGGGAAGCCGACATTTGGACAGGTCGCGGACGCGGTCATAGCGTCGAAGTCTGCCGAATGGCGCAACCCCAAGCATCGGGCGCAATGGGTGATGACGCTCGAAACTTACGCCGCGCCGCTGCGGTCCCGCCCTGTCGACCAAATCGACACGGAGGCCGTTTTGGGCGTCTTACGGCCGATTTGGCGGGAAAAGCCGGAGACCGCCTCACGCTTGCGGGGGCGGATCGAAGCGGTTCTCGATGCAGCCAAGGCGCAAGGCCATCGAACAGGCGAAAACCCGGCGGCATGGCGCGGCCATCTTTCCCACCTCCTGCCCAAGCGCGGGATACTGACGCGGGGCCACCACGCGGCTTTGCCCCATCAGGATGTTCCGGCCTTCATCGGGCAGTTGCGGGAGCGGGAAGCCTTGGCGGCCATGGCGCTCGAATTTTGCATTTTGACGGCGGCCCGTTCGGGCGAAGTTTTGGGCGCGCGCTGGTGTGAGATCGACACGGCGGTGAAGGTCTGGACCGTGCCGGCGGCGCGAATGAAAGCGGCGCGCGCGCATCGGATTCCACTTTCGGATCGCGCGCTCGCAATCCTTGAAAAGGTCCTCTCACGGTGAGCCGCTCGGCCTAAGTCAGAGAATGCTGGCCAGGCCGCGCTGCCCCCGGGTCGGCACTGGCGTCGAGTCCGTCCCATCCGATGTCGAACATAGGAGAGAAGGCCAATGACCGCATACGCAGGATTGATGGAAAGGTTGCGCTCGATGATCGGCGACGATTCGAGTGAGGCCAACATTTATAAACCTAATCGCGGCAGTTGAAGACTGGGTGGGGCTCTGCTTTTAACGTTTTGCGACCCTTGGTTGTGTCAACTGGGCGCGAGGCGCGGCGGCAGTCGCAACGGGCACTCATTCAGGAAGACCTTGAAGGCTTTCGATAGGATCGCCCGCCAGCGCTGCAGGGTCGTCAACTGCTCCGCATTTTTCGTCAAGTCACGCAGAAACGAGGCGACAGCATGAAGCGCCTTGGCGACGGGGATCGA
>Ga0181539_1000365_pt1 | contig 54882 bp, 47 predicted proteins | sample PEATcosm2014_Bin_46_FD_119767 | JGI IMG/M metagenome (GOLD analysis project Ga0181539, IMG submission 119767) | Peatland microbial communities from MTU Mesocosm Facility, Houghton, MI, USA - PEATcosm2014_Bin23_60_metaG | ecosystem: Environmental > Terrestrial > Soil > Wetlands > Peat | place...
AAGGAGAGCGATGGCGGTACACCTTTGCATTCAGCGGCGGGTCAGGGCTACAAGGACATGACACAATTGCTGTTGGATAACAAGGCAGATATCAACGCCAAAGACACCTCTACCGGCTGGACGCCTTTGCACCTTGCGGCTGTTAGGGGACACAAGGACGTGGTGGAATTGCTCCTGGCCCATAGAGCCGATGTCAATGTCAAGGACAACTACGGCCGAACACCATTGCACGGAGCCGCTGCGGAGGGCCACAAGGACATCGTGGAACTGTTGCTGTCCCAAAAAGCTGATGTGAACGCCAAGGATAACCAAGGCGATACCCCATTGCACGGGGCCGCTCAGGAGGGCCGCAAGGACATCGTGGAACTGCTACTGGCCAATAATGCCGATGTCAATGCTAAGGACTACTACGGCCAGACGCCCTTGCACATGGCGCTAGGGTTTTGCCCTTCAGAAGACGTGGCAGATTTGCTGCGTCAGCACGGTGGCCACGAATAGCCGGATTCCCCAGCTCCTGCAAGATCAAGCGTCAGTAACTTACAACACGCCCCGCTTCTGAACAAATCGGGACACAATATAATTATTCGCGGTTAAATATAATTGTGTCCCCGATTTATTCCTCACGGCGCGCGCACACTGGGCGTGTTTTCGAAATCCGCGCCGAGTCTTGCGAAGACATCCCGCCACCGTCCCTCCATGTCCGGCGGAAAGAGGAACGGGACGTAGCCGAGCTTCAGGTAAACCTTGATCGCCGCCAGCCGGAAATCATCCGTGAGCAGGTAGATGTTGCGGTAGCCGATTTCGAGCAAGCGCCGGGTCGCCGCGGCGCAGACGGCGCATCCCAGGCCCTTGCCCTTATGATCCGGGTCGCCGGCCACCCAGCCCAACTCGCCGCCGCAGGGATGCCATGTCGAAGGCTGGTGGCGCGCCATGGCGGTCGCGACAAGCCGGCCGCTCGGATTGTGTTCCACGACAAAAAAACCGTCGGGCAGGCACCTTTCCAGGGCAGCGGCGAGTTGCTCCTGGCTCCAGTTCGCGAACCCCGCAGCGCGCATGAGCCGGACGTGGTCGGCGGCGTCTTCGGGGCGGAACGTGCGGAGCGTGTATGCCTCCGGCAGTGAGCAGGCCGGCGGACTGCCGAGCCGTTGCTGCGGCCAGACCATGTGGAGTTGCTGCGGGGGTTTACTTTCCGGTGTAGCCGACACTTCTCCAGACCTTTCGCGCAAAGGCGAGATCCTTCTTCGCGGGCTTGAGATGGCCCAGAATGCTCGCGGGCGGCTGGCCGGGCCCGATGTGCTCCGGCCACGGCGACCAGTGGTCGTTCTCGTAACGCTTTCGCAGGGTCTCTTTTCTGAAATCGGGCACGTCGAACGGCCGGCCGTCCTGCAGAGCGCTTTTCCAGGCGAGGATGCCGACGGAGGACATGGCGACTCCGCGGTAGACATTCAGGAAGGGCGGCTTGCCCGATCGGATCGCCTCGGCGAACCGGCAGGTCGTCCAGAAATCACCGCCGCCATGTCCGGACTTGCCGGCGAGGTCGGCGTGTTCGCGCCATTCCGGCGCATAGGTCCGCTCCAGCGGGTCGCCCGGACGGCGGTTCCACTCCTCGTGCCAAACGCGCACCTGTCCGGGACCGAAGTACCCCGGCCCGCGGGTGATCTCCATGGCGCCGCGCGTGCCGTGCAAGCGGTACCAGTTGCTGTGTCCCGGCAGAAACAGGCCGAAGAGGCGGAAGACCGAGCCATTATTCATGCGGCAGAGGATGACGGACCCGGGATCGCCTCGGTGGGCGGTGAGGTCGTCCACTTCGCGGCAGGCGATGGACAGGGCATTCAGCTTCACCGGCATCGTGTCGGTAATGAAGATGAGCGGCGCAAGGGCATGGGTGCAATAATACGTGCTGGGCAGCCAGTTGCGCCAATGGTTCACGCCGCACGCGCCGGCGTCCCGATCGCGGGGCGACATCGGGTGATTGTACTCGCCCTCGGCGTAGGTGACCTGGCCGATCTCGCCGGACCGGTAAAGGCGGCGCATCTCCATGTTGAAGGCGGTGTACGGATAGTTCTCGGCGAGCATGTAGATGCGGCGGGTCCTCTCCACGGTGCGGCAAAGCTCCACGCCTTCGGCGAGCGTGCCGTTGCAGGCGGTCTCGCTCATGACGTGCTTGCCGGCCTTGAGCGCCTTGACGGCGAGGGGCGCGTGTTGGTGGAAGAAGTTCGCCAGGACCACGGCGTCCATCTCGTGCTCGAGGAACTTGTCATAGTCGGTGTAGGCGGCGACGTGGAGCTCCTGGCTGAGATTCTTCAACCGCTCTTTCGATACGTCACAGAGCGCCACCAGCTCCATGCCCAGGTGCGGGCCGGCGCCCCTGGCGAAGCCTGCGCCGCGTCCGACGCCGACCACGCCGAGCCTGATTTTCTTCGCCTTGGCCATATTCCGCGATCTCCCAAATGACCGGTGGTCCACGCCCATCGTGAACCTGTTTGACAGTATCATACCTTCCGCGGCCGCAGGAGCAAGCGAAAGTCTCGTTCCAAGCCAGTTCAAGACCGGCCCGCCGCTGCCGGCCATTGACATTAGCGCTGCGAGGGGGTAGGTTAAGTGTTGTGTGTCCATTCGGGTTTTTCTCTTTGGAGGCGGGAACATGGCGAAGATTTGCGGACCGCAGAAGATGTGTGCGTTGACGTGCTGCTCGTGCGATCTTGATCTGAAGAAGATCAAGCCGCTCGTGAACGCGCCGAAATTCATCTGCAAGGCGTGCGGTCGTGTGGCCAACAGGAAGGCGAACCTCTGCAAGCCCGTGGCCCTGGCGTAATTGGGGTATGACGCCGCGCGAACGATTCATCGCGGCACTGAACCGCCGGCCGATGACGGGGCGAGTTCCCCATTTCGAGTTGGTTTTCTTCCTAACGATGGAGGCCTTCGGCAAGGTCCACCCGAGCCACCGCGCTTACGGACAGTGGGACCAGATGGAACCGAAGGAGCGCCAACTCCACCGCAACGACATGGCGGACGTTTTCATAGCCACAGCGGAGCGTTTCGAGCACAGCGCCATCTTCCTGCATCCGAATCCGTCGAACCGTGACGAATGCATAAGGATGGTGGACCTCGTCCGCCAGAAGAGCGGCGACAAGTACTTCCTCATGCTCGAAGGCGACGCGACGTTCAGCATTCCTTCGGGGCAGAACATGAGCGACTTCGCCGCGCGGCTGGCCGAGGAGCCGGAGGCGCTGAAGGCCGAAGCCGGGCGACAGGTTGACCGCGCCCTGGCGCGCGCCGAGCTGTTGAGGAAGCGCTGCAGCCTGGACGGGTTCGCCCTGTGCGCCGATTACTGTTTCAACACCGGGCCGTTCCTGAGCCCGCGGCAGTTCGGTGAGTTTGTCACGCCGTATCTGGCCCGGCTCATTCAGGGCTACCGCGATATGGGCTTCTATACCGTCAAACACACGGACGGCAACATCCTGCCGATCCTCGACCAGCTCGTCCAGGCCCATCCCCACGCGTTGCATTCTCTCGACCCGCAGGGCGACGTGGACATCGCGGAGGTCAAGCGCCGCTACGGCGACAAAGTCTGCCTCATCGGCAACGTCAAGTGCTCGGCGCTGGATACGGGCGCCGACGAAGAAATCATCGAATCGGCGCGCTATGCCCTGCATCACGGCATGCCGGGCGGCGGGTACGTCTTCTCCACGAGCAATTGCATTTATACCGGGATGAAGCTGGCTCGCTACGAGCTTATGCTCGACGTCTGGCGCAAGGAAGGGAACTACTCCGCGGCGTAACGCCCGTCCGTCCCAAAGTCTCATCTGGCGTCAGGAAGCCTGCCGAGTTCCCGCAGATAGTCCTGCGGATAATCCATGTCCGTGAGCACGGAGGCGCTGTCGGCCGCCAGTTCGAACACATCCTCGGGGTGCGCGTGAAGGAGACCCCGGAGGCCGAGGTCGTCGTAGCGAGTCAGGACTTCCTGGGAATAGCGCGCGGAGAAGAGGAGCGGATGGCCGCGCTTCCCGCCGTAGACCGGCACGATGATGCCGCGGCCGGAGACGCGGGAGGCGTTGACGAGCTGAGCGATTAGCTCGGCGGTGATGGAGGGCTGGTCGCCGAGCGCGACGAGGACCGCCTGGCAGCCGGGCGGGAGCGCCCGAAGTCCGCACCGGACGGAACTGAGCATGTCGCCGGCGGGATCCGGATTCGTGACGAAGGAAAGGGCGCCTTGCGGAGACCCGCGCGGACTTTCGCAAGGCTCCCTGTCCCTTCGCGCCCGGGCGCCTTTGCGTGAAAGGCGCTCGTCTTCAACGGCCGCGGCGACGCGAGCGCCGTCCGCTCCCACGACGACGAAGGTCCGCGCGACGGGACCGCGCAGAATTTCTCCGGCGATGCGGCCGATCACCGTCCGGCCGTCGAAGGGCAACAGCAACTTCTGCGCGCCCATGCGTCTGGATTCGCCGGCGGCGAGGATGATGGCGCAGATCATCTGTCTATTTGCGGTGGTCAAGAGTGAACCTGCAGCTCCGGGAAACGCGGCGCCGCGCCCTTCCTGCAGACGGCGATCAACTGGGCAACGATACTCGCGGCGATCTCGGGGACGGTCTCGGCGCCGATGTCCAGGCCGATCGGGGCGTAGACCCGGTCGAACTCCTCCGCCGTAGCCGCGCCGGTTTCGAGGAGGTCCTTGCGGATCAGGGCCACTTTGCGGCGGCTGCCGATCATGCCGATGTAGGCGGCCGGCTTGCGAATACAGGCGGCGAGGGCGGCCCGGTCGTGCTGGTGGCCGCGCGTGACGATGGCGACGAACGTGTCGGCGGCGATGGGGAACCCGGCCAGCTCGCGGGCAATGTCGCAGCGCCGCGTGACCACTCCTGCGGGGTAGAGCGCCGGATCGGTGAACTCGGGCCGGTCGTCCAGGACCGTGACCGCGAATCCGACGAGGCCGGCCTGGAGGGCGAGCGCCTGGCCGATATGGCCGCCGCCGGCAATCACCAGGAGCGGCGGCGGGATGAGCGGTTCGACGAGGACCTGGAGTTGCGCGCCTGCATCCGGCTCATCCTGGACGAGGAATTCCGGCGTCTGGCGCGCGAGCGCGGCGCAGACGGCGCGGCTGCCGGGGAAGCCGATGTCGGCGGGCACGGCATCCTGGGGGAACCACAGCACGGCGACCTCCGGCGCAGGAGCGGCTTGCCGGCCCTCCGTCCCATTTCGCGCGCCGGAGGGCGGGAAGGCGCGGGTGCGGACCGAGGTGAGCAGGACGCCGCGCCGGCGCAGGCGCTCGGCCTCGACGGCCCCGGCGTAGGCGGCGCAGTGGGCGGCAGCGGCGGGATCAATGAGAATCCGCATTGAGCCGCCGCAGATCGGCTGGTCGTCGTCCGCCCCGCCGCCCTCCATCGTGAAGTCAAACACCATGGGGCGGCCGGTCCGGATCGCTTCGACCGCGAGGCGCTGGGTTTCGGCCTCGACCTTTCCGCCGCCGATGGTGCCGCGGATCGAACCGTCGGGCTCGATGAGCGCCTTCGTGGCGGCCTCGCGCGGCGTGGAGCCTTCGGCCTTCAGCACGACCGCCGCGGCAAAGGCTCTGCCGCTCTCCGCAAAGGCGACGATGGCCCGATGGATCTCCCCCGCGGACGAGGGGCGAATCATGGATTGCCCGCCTCGGCGGCCTTCGCGTTGTAGGGCAGGCGTATGGGCATCTGCTGGCTCGGCCGGCCAATCGCATGGAAGACGGCATTGGCGATGGCCGGCGCGATGACCATGATCGGCGTTTCGCCGGCGCCGGCCGACGGAAGGTCGGGGCGGTCGAGCAGGTGAATGTCCAAGTCGGGAACGTCTCGGAACCGCGGCACTAGGTACTGCGAGAACGACGCGTTGAGGATGACGCCCTTCTCGAACTGCATTTCCTCGCGCAGCGCCGGCCCCATTCCCATGAGCAGGCAGCCGTGGACCTGCGCGGTAAGGTTGGCGGGGTTGACCACGGCGCCGCACTCGAAGACCTGGCACGCGCGGCGGACCGAAATCTCGCCGTGCTCGGTGGCGATCTCGACGCACGCGGCGACGTACGATCCCTTCTCCGTGCCGCAGGCGAGGCCCACGCCGACGGCGGGGTCCTTCTTCCGGCGGCGGCCGGCCCAGTCGAAGCGCTTGGCGGCGGTTTCCAGGACGGCGCGGAGGCGCTCATTGTCCAAGTGGGCGAGGCGGAACTCGAGCGGGTCGCGCCCGGCGGCGGCGGCGAGTTCGTCCATGAAGGATTCGCGCGCGAAGTTGTTGGCCGTTGCGGCGAGGGCGCGGTAGGAGCCGGTCCGCAGCGGCGAATCGGCCTGCACGAACTGCGTCTTGACGTTGCCCACGCGGTACGGCGTGTTGATCGCCGAGGGGCCGGAGTTGATGTTAACGTGGAACCACGAGGTGAGCGTCCCCGCGGCATCGAGGCCGGCCTCAAGGTCAATGACGGCGGCGGGGCGGAAGTAGGCCCAGGTGAATTCCTCGCGGCGCGTCCAGCGGACGAGGACGGGCTTGCCAGCGGCGCGGGCGAGGCGCGCGGCTTCGATGCCCGCCTCGGCGGTGTGCCGGCCGCCGAAGCCCCCGCCGAAATCGGGCACGATGACGCGCACGTCGCCGGCGTTCAAGCCGAGTTCGCGCGCGATCTCGTTCCGGCACCTGAACGGGTTCTGCGTCGTGAGCCAGACGGCGACCTTGCCGCCGTCCCATTCCGCAAGCGCGGCGCGGGGTTCCATCGGCGCGTGCTGGACGTAGGGGACGCAGTAGGTCTGTCGGAGGGACTTGGCGGCCGCGGCGACATCGGCGGCGAAGGGATTCTGCGGGACAGGTTCGCGCGTGTGCTTGCGCAGATAGTCGAACACCATCTTGCTGTCGGGCTGGGGCGCGGTTTCCCAGGCGGCGGTCTGCGCCAGCGCGGTCACGGCCCGCTCGGCGGCGAGCGTCGTCGGGGCGGCGACGCCGACGAACGAGTCTTCCCGGACGAACACTGCGCCCGGGACCGCCTTGGCGGCGGCGGGATCGAGGTCCGTCAGTTTCGCGCCGTAGGAGGGCGGGCGGAGCATCCTGCCGTAGAGCATTCCGGGCCGCGTCATGTCCGAAGGGTAACGATGGGCGCCCGTGACGACGTCGCGCGCGTTCGGCCGGGGGACCGACTGGCCGAGCGCCTTCCACTCCTTGACGGGCGTCAGGACGATGCCGGCGGGCGCGGGCTGCTGGAGCGCCTGGGCCTGGTCGGCGTCGGCGGCGAGGTCGGCGTAGGTCAACTCGCGCTGAGTAGCGGCGTGGACGGCCTTGCCGTCGCGGACTTCCACCGCGCCGGCGTCCACGCCCCATTGCTTGGCGGCGAATGCGACGAGGAGGGTGCGCGCCGCGGCGGCGCCCTGGCGAACGGCGGGCACGGAGCGCGGCGTGCTTCCGCTGCCGGCGGTGACGCCGTCGTCGGGGACGAGTTCGGTGTCGCCCATGACGAGTTGAACGCGGCCGGGCGGGAGGCGGAGTTCCTCCGCGGCGGCCTGGGTGAGTTCCGTGCGCGCGCCCTGGCCGCCCTCGACCTTGCCGGTCATGACGGTGATCGTGCCGTCTTTGCCGATGTGGATCCGCGCGGCGATACTCACGTCCCGGCCTGCGCCCTCGCGGCCCCGGCGGAACGTCTGCCCGAGGATCTCCAGCGGCATCACGGTGATGAGCAGCCCGGCGCCGGCATACTTCAGGAACGTGCGACGCGTCATGCCTCGGGCGACCGGCTCGTACGCCTCTTCGGGTTCGGCGTCGCTCAGCGCGCCCTCAAGCTGGTCGAATTCCCGCAAATTTCCCCGGGTCATGGGCTTCACCTTCCTGACGCGGCGGCGCGGCGCACCGCCTTGAGGATCCTTGGATAGTCGCAGCAGCGGCAGAGGTTCCCGTTGACGGCGGTCAGAATCTGCTCGTCGGTCGGGTGGGGAATCTCTTGAAGCAGGGCCACGGTGGTCATGATCATGCCGGGGGTGCAGTAGCCGCACTGGAACGCGCCCTCGGCCAGGAATGCCGCCTGGACCGGATGGAGCGCGTCGCCTTCGGTCCCCGGCTGCGACCGGGCAGGCGCGAGGCCCTCGATGGTGAGGACGTCCTTGCCCGCGACGCCCGCCGCCGGCGTGATGCAGGACCGGGCGCGCTTGCCTTCGATCAGGACCGTGCAGGCGCCGCAGCGCCCCTCGCCGCAGCCGTACTTGGTCCCGGTCAATTGCAGCTCTTCACGCAGCACGTCCAGCAACGACCGCTGGGGATCCACGGTGACGGTCCGTTGCCGGCCGTTCACCGTGAAGCTGATCGTCACGTCCATGGAGCCGCCTCCATTGGAACTCCGCGCCGGCGCGCCGCCGCACTTCACTATAACCGCAGCGCGCCGTCAAGTCCAGATGCAGAATTCCCTTGCCCGCGCCGCCGATAGCCGGCGGCCGTCTCGTACATCGCCAGGATATTCTCCAGCGGCGAGTCCACCTGGATGTACGTGTGGCCCGGCCCGATGATGTACCCGCCGCCTTCGCCCAGGATGTCAATCAGGCGCTTCACTTCGTCCGCGACGGCCTGCGGCGTCCCGCGCACCAGGGTCTGCTGCAGGTCAACGCCCCCGTAAAAACAGAGGCGCCGCCCGAACTCTCTTTTCAACTCCGCCGGGTCCATCCCCGCCGCGCGGGTCTGGATCGGTTCGAGCATGTCCACGCCGGCGTCGAGGATCATCGGCAGCAGCGGGCGCACCGCGCCGCAGACGTGGAGGAGGAGCTTTTTGTCGCGGGCGTGGACCCGGTCGGCGGTAGCGCGCAGGTACGGGATGATCAGTTGCCGGAACAGGGCGGGGCTGAACATCGGCGCCAGTTGAGAGCAGTAGTCGTCGGCCATGTACACGATGTCAATCCCGTCGCCAGCGGATTCCAGCAGGCCGTCCACGAACATCAGCGTCCGCTCGGCAATGGTCCGGATCAGGCAATCGGCGTACTTCGGCCGGATGGCGAAGTCCATCATCAGGTCTTCCATGCCGCGGACGAACGTGGCGATGAAGTAAGCGCCCCAGGTGAACGTGCCGATGACGGCGCGGTCGGCATGGGCGGCCGCCTCCGCCGGGCAATGCGAGAACGTCAGCGCATCCGGGCCCGGCCAGGGGTGGTTCCGGATGTCGCTCAACTCGTTCTTCCCGGCCAGCGGACTGTACACCAGCTCGTTGTACGTCCCGCCGGAGTATGCCGTCACCTTCGTTCGGTATCCCCACATCGTGCCGCCCTTTTCGGGCCTGGCTTCCGGCGGGGCTTCCGGAGTGCGGGGACCGATCATCCAGGTGTCCACGTTCAGCCGGTCGAAGAGCTCCTCCTTGGAGCGCGTGCCCAACCGATCGTGCAGCGCGGCATACACTTCCTTCTCGGCGTCGAACGTGATGGGAATGCGCTCCGTGGCGCGATGGTTCGCCGCCGCCAGCACGCGCTCCTTCGAGGTCATGGATGTCGTCTCCGGTAATGAGCGAAAATGCCTCCGCGATCCTCTCGCAGGCGGCTACTATATATCCCGGCGCAATGCGAGGCGTCAAGAGTCCGCCGGGACGACCTTGCGGCTTAGTACAGCATTTCAGAAGTCCGTCCGGACTTCTGAAATGCTGTACGGCGCGGGAGGCTTGGAGGGCCGCGGAAGGCCCTCCAAGGGGTTACAGCGGAAAGACGCGACGGGAAGGAGCGTCTTGGAGCGCCATAGGGGCGAAGCCCCTGTGGAAGTGAAGCATTTCCCAAGTCCAGTTGGACTTGCGAAATGCTCCACTTAGGGTTCGGCGCCTTGGAGCCCTACTCACGATCGGCGGACCGCTGAAGAATTGCTTGACGGGGCCAACCTCTCTCGTCAGAATATGACATTGGGCGCCTGCTCGCGTCGTGGGCCGGCGGGCCGCGCTACCTATAACAGGAGGTGGAAGCCATGAAGGTCGTTGGAATCCTCGGGAGTAGGAACCCGGAAGGCCAGACGGCGCGCGCGGCCGGCGCCCTGCTGGAGGCGCTGGCCGGGCGGGGCGTCGAGGTGAAGCGGATATTTCTGCCGGCGATGAAGATCGAACGGTGCCGGCAATGCGACGAGAAGGGCTGGGGCCTCTGCCGGTCGGAAGGGCGCTGCGTAATCGAGGACGATTTCGCCTCGCTCGTCGTCCAAATCCGGTCGGCCGACGCGGCGCTCTTCGCCACGCCGGTTTACTTCGGCGACCTCAGCGAGAGCATCAGGGCCTTCCTCGACCGCCTCCGGCGCATCGCCCGGCACGCGGACGGGAAGGCGGGCATCGAGGGGAAACCGGCGCTCGGCATCTGCGTCGCCGGCGGCGGCGGCGGCGGCGCGCCCTCCTGCGCGGTGAGCCTCGAAAAGGTGCTGACTCAGGCCACTCTCGACCCGCTCGACGTGGTCCCGGTCCGACGCCAGAACCTGGAGATGAAGCTCGGCGTCCTCCGCCTCACCGGCCACTGGCTCGCGGAGCACCTGGCCAAGCCGGGCGGATGAGTGACGCGCCTGGAGGTCAACGCATTCACGATGAAGCGGCCCGATACCGCCTGGCAGCGAGCCGAACTGGCCGAACTCTTTACAACTTACGTCCGCGGCGGCATTCCGCTGGCCCAGGAGCAACTGGGCCTGATCCTTCGTATCGTTCGGCGTCTCGTTCCGAAGGCCCGAACGGTTCTTGATCTCGGCTGCGGCGACGGCGTGCTGGGAAGAATGCTGCTGTCGGAGTATCCGCAGGCGCGATGCGCATTCCTGGATTTCTCGCAGCCGATGCTTGACCTGGCCAGGAAGGCGATAGCAAAGGATGGCCAGGAACATCGCTCGCAATTACTGCTGGCTGACCTGGGCGACGCCGCCTGGACGAATGCGGTGAATACATTGCGTCCGTTTGACCTGGTGCTGTCCGGGTTCTGCATCCATCATCAGCCTGACCGGCAGAAGCGGCGCATCTACAGGCAGGTCTTTGAGCTGCTCAAGCCCGGCGGGTTGTTCCTCAACCTGGAGCACGTGGCCGCGACCTCGCAGTGGGCCCATAGCCTGTCCGAGGAGTTTATGATTGACTCGCTTTACGCTCACCAGCATCGCCTGGGCAAGGGGATGTCCAGAGAAGCCGTAGCCGCCGAGTGGGTCCATCGGGCGGACAAGCAGGCGAATATTCTAACGGGCGTTGATGCCCAGTGCGCGTGGTTGAGAGAAGTGGGATTTGCCGACGTTGACTGTTTCTTCAAAGCCCTGGAGTTGGCCCTGTTCGGCGGCCTCAAACCCGTCGAACGATCACAATAGGACGCCTTTATGAACGCCGGAAGAACCGCCGCGCGCATCAAGCCGTTGACCGCCAACGTCGGCGTGATGGGCGTCGGGCACCACGTTTACTGGAAGCAGTTCGACGGCCTGCTCGATGAGATGCGCCGCAAACTGGCCCACCTCGTGAAGAAGTTGCAGGCGCAGGGTCTTCATGTCACGGAGTTCGGCATGGTGGACTGCGCCGAAGCGGCCTATCAGGTCGTCCCCCGGATCAAGGCCGCCGACCTGGACCTGCTCTTCGTGGACATGGTGACGTATGCGACCTCCTCCACGTTCGGCGCGGTGGTCCGTTCCCTGGACGCGCCGATCGTGCTGGTTGCCCTGCAGCCGCGGAGCGCGATGGACTATGCGAAGGGCACGACTTTCATGCAACTGTGCAATGACGACTTCTGCTCCGTGCCGGAGTTCATCGGCGTGGCGCTGCGGATGGGAAAGCGCGCGCCCGACGTGATCATCGGCCGGATGGAGGACGACCCGGCGGCGGACGGGGAGATCGCGCAATGGTGCCGCATAGCCCGGGCGCTTCACGACTTGAAGCGGGCGCGCATCGGTCACATGGGACACGTCCTCGAAGCGATGCTCGACATGCACACGGACCCGACGGCCCTGACCGCCGCGTTCGGATGCCACGTGGCGCAGGTGGAGCCGGATGACGTGATGAAGCATTTCAAGCCCCTGGGCAACGACGATGCCGACGTCCGGTCGAGAAAACGCGAGATCCTCGATTTCTTCGATACGCCCGACCCGGTTTCCGACCCGGTCACGTGCCGGCTGACCGAGGAGGACCTCGACCAGGCGGCGCGGGCGGCCACCGCGCTGGAACGGATGATCGCGGAGAAACATCTCGACGGGCTGGCTTACTACTACGAGGCGGAGGAAGGGTCGGTGATGCGGACGCTGATGAGCAACCTCATCGTCGGCAATTCCCTGCTCACCTCAGCGGGGTTCCCGATGTGCGGCGAGTACGACATCAAGACCTGCATCGCCATGCTGATCATGGACCGGATGGAGATGGGCGGCAGTTTCGCCGAGTTCCATCCCATAGACTTCGAGCGCGACACCGTTCTCGTCGGACACGACGGCCCCCATCACATGAACATCGCCGACCGCAAGCCGGTGCTGCGAAGCCTCAGGAAGTACCACGGCAAGCCCGGCTCCGGCGCGAGCGTGGAGTTCAGCATACGGACCGGGCCGATCTCCCTGTTGAGCATCGGCGTGAAGCCTGACGGCCGCTTCAGGTTCGTCATCGCGGAAGGCGAGTCGGTGGCCGGTCCCATCCCGCCGACGGGGAACACGAACACGCATGGGCGCTTCAAACCGGACGTTCGAACGTTCCTGCGCCGGTGGGTTGCCGCAGGCCCGACGCACCACTTTGCGCTTGGGGTGGGCTGGCGCGCGCGGGAACTCAGCAAAATCGCCGAGATCCTCGGACTGGACAGCGTCGTGGTTGCCGACTGAGCCGGTTCGCTATTTTGACACCTCTGATTCATGGGATATAATCATATCGCAGAAGGAGAGGATCCAGAGACGAAGGAGGGCAATCCATGCGAGGCAAATTGCCGTTGCTATTGTCGGTAGTCTTCCTTCCGTTGGTTTTCGGGTGGGGAGCGGCGAGGGCCGCCGATCCGCAGGATGCCGGCGGTTTCAGGATGGTGCTCGTGGACGGCAGCACGGTGAAGGGGGCGGCTTCCCTGGTCATCAACCTCGACACAGCCTATGGCCAGATCAAGATAACGTCGAGCAGCCTGGTATCCGCGCAGTTTGACGTGGACCAGAAGTGGGCGGATATTCGGTTGAACGACGCGCAGTTGAAGTTGAGGTATAACCCCGCTTCCAGCGACCTAAAGGCTACGACGGCAGCAGGGTCGCTCACCATCCCGCTGGCGAAAGTGATCAAGGTCGCCAAGGGGGCGGTCCAAGTTCCAAGCGAGCCCCTTCCGCAGACCGCGAGCCAGGACACCGCGCAGCCGCAGCCCGGCGCTCCGCCGCCTTCAGCGCCTTACGCTCAGCAACCGCCGCCTTCAGCCCCTTACGTTCAGCAACCGCCGCCGGCCACGGTGCCGCCGTCGGTCGTATACCAATACCCGTACCAGTACCAGTACCCATACGTCGCGCCGGCGCCTTACTACTACTCGCCGTACTACTACTCACCGTACTACTACGGATGGCCTGGGCCCTATTTCGGGGTCGGCATCGGCGTAGGGCGCGGTTTTGGCCGATTCTATGGCGGCTTCCCCGGGATCATCGGGTTCGGGGTGCGAATCCGATAAACGTGCGCTGCGCTCAGCCGTATCTGTTCCCACGCCGAGCGCAGCACGGGGTGCGGCGTCCGCATGATGGAACGTCTCCGCGCTGCTTGCCCGCGATGTCCCTCCAGCCGCATTCAAGCGGCGACTTTTATCTTCACATAGGCCGCTGCGGGCAGGCTCATGTCAGGGTCCCCTGAGCCTGAAAGGTTGGCATATCGTCAACGGGTGGAGTAAAATGACAAGGGGTCAGGCGCTGGTGTGGCCGGCGCCAGTCATGCAATCCGGTGAGCTATAGCGGAGGAGAAGTGATGAGGGAGGCGGAATCGCAGGGCCGAACGCCGGCGCGAGAGCTCATCATGGGCGTGCTCGTCATTCTCGTAGTGGGCGCAGCGATCATCCTCACCGTGTGGGCGATGCGACTGCGCGCGCGGGAAGAGGCCTTGCGCAGCCCAGTTCCGCCGCCGGCGCCGCGCGCCGCCGAGACGGAAAAGGAAGCTGTCGTTGGAGAGAAGCCGCCGGCGTCCATCGCGGAGGAAATGCCCGCTGCGCCGGGTCCGGCGGTGGACTTTGTCTGGATCGGCGGATGGTGGGAATGGGAAGGCGGATGGGTTTGGCATCGCGGCCATTGGGCGCACAGGCCGCACGCGGGCGCCGTATGGGTTTCCCCGGGTTGGGTTCATGGCCCGCCTGGGTGGATTTTCAGCCGCGGCCATTGGCGCTGAGCAGCCCGTCAAGCCTGCTCCGGATTTCCACGCGCCAATGGCTTGGAAAATTCCGGGTAAAAGGGAACGAAATGGAAGCCATAGGAAAAGAAGCATCGTGAGTGAACTGCGTGTCGAAGCGCATGAGATGCCCGGCGTCCAGTTCGGGCCGGAGAACCCGCTTCCCAGCCTCCGCAACCGCCGGAAGCCCGTCACTCCTCCCAAATTCTCCGACGATATTCCCGAGGAGGAACGGAAATACTGGGGCTATGGCTGCGATGCCGGGCCGCTTCCGCATCGTTTGCAGGACAGCTATACCCGCCGCCGACGCGCCCGTTCGTTCAAGGCCCTCGTTCTCGAAAATGACATCCTTCGAGCCACATTCCTCATCGAACTCGGCGGCCGCCTCTGGTCGCTTTATCACAAACCCGCCCGGCGCGAATTGCTCTATCTGAACCCCGTCTTCCAGCCGGCCAATCTGGCCGTGCGGGACGCCTGGTTCAGCGGGGGAGTGGAGTGGAATGTCGGCATCCACGGCCACACGCCCTATACCTGTTCTCCGCTCTTCGCCGCACGCGTGGACGGCGGAAGGGGGAACCCGATCCTTCGCCTGTACGAATGGGACCGGATTCGCGGCACTCCCTATCAGATGGATTTTTCCCTGCCGGACGGTTCCCCCTGGTTGTTCGCGCACGTGCGCCTCGTCAACCCCAACGACGTCGAAGTCCCCATGTGGTGGTGGTCCAACATCGCCGTGGCGGAGCGCCCTGATGTCCGCGTCATTGTCCCGGCCGAACACGCCCTGCTTCACGGCCCGCGAATGCTGCTCCGGGGCGGCGTGCCGATCCACGACGGCGTGGACGAAACGTATCCCACCCGGCTGAACTCTGCGGCCAGCATCTTCTACGAGATTCCCCGCGGCCAGCGGCCCTGGATTGCCGCGTTGGACCGGGAAGGGCGCGGCCTGGTTCAAACCTCGACTCGGCGTCTGTGGGGGAGAAAACTCTTTGCATGGGGCAGCGGTCCCGGCGGGCGGCGCTGGACGGAGTTCCTTTCCGTGCCGGGCCGGCCGTACATCGAAATTCAGGCCGGCATCACGCGCACGCAGGAGCAATGCCTGCCGATGCCCGCAGGCGCGGAGTGGACCTGGACCGAGGCGTATGGCCTGATGGAAGCCGACGCATCCCTCGTGCACGGGAGCGATTGGTCCGCCGCGCGCCGCGCCGTCGCCGGCCGGCTGGAGGCTCTCCTTCCGCAGGCGCAGCATGAATCCGATCTCCGGCAGGGCGACAAGGCCGCCTTGCAGCCGCCAGCGGAAATTCTCCATCGCGGTTCCGGCTGGGGCGGTCTCGAAATGCGCCGCCGCGCGCGCGCCGGGCAGCCGCCGTTCGGCGGCGGCGAGACGCCCTTTGACGAGGCGGCGCTCGGCAGCGACCAGTCGCCCTGGTTGCAACTCCTGGAAAAAGGGGAGTTCCCCTCCGGCCGGCCTGAAGAGTCTCCGGGCGCGTGGATGATTCAGCCTGAATGGCGTTCGCTCCTGGAGGAGGCCGTCCGCGCAGGCCGTTCGGACCATTGGCTCTCCTGGCTGCACCTGGGCGTCATGTACTACGAGAATGGCGAGGCCGAGAAGGCCCGCGACGCCTGGAAGAAATCCCTCGCGCTGACCCCCTCGGCCTGGGCGTGGAGGAACCTGGCGGTGATGGCCAGGCACGAGGAAAAACTCTCCGACGCCGCCGACCTCTGGCGCGCCGCCTACCGGAAGCTCCCTCAGTGCATTCCGTTGCTCCTGGAAAGCTCGGCCTCGTTTCTCGATGCCGGCCGGCCGCGCGAACTCCTGGCCCTTTTGTCGGAGCTCTCCCCATCCGCGCGCGAGCATGGGCGGGTCAAGATCCTCACCGCCAAAGCGGCGCTTGAGGCGGGAGACCTAAACACCGTCGAGCGCATCTTGCGGAGCGACATCGAGGTCTCCAACATGCGCGAGGGCGAGGTGGTCCTGACGGATCTCTGGTTCAGTTTGCACGAGAAGCGCATTGCCGCCGCCGAAAACGTCCCCGTGAACGACGCCCTGAAGGAACGCGTCCGCCGCGAATTCCCGCCGCCGGAGAACCTGGATTTCAGGATGCAGGTCACGAGCGGATAAGGTTCATTGCAATAGATCGTCTCACGTTGCCCCATCAGCAGCCGAAAGGCGGATTGCGATCGTGAAGATGATTCGGTTGGGACGGACGGGCTTTTCGGTCACCCGAACCGGCTTCGGCGCTCTGCCCGTGCAGCGCGCGTCGCTGGAGGAGGGCGCCCGGCTGCTGCGCCGGGCGTACGAGGCGGGGATCAACTTCTTCGACACCGCGCGCGCATACACCGACAGCGAGGAGAAGATCGGACGCGCGCTCGCCGATGTGCGCTCGAAGCTCTTCATCGCCACGAAAAGCGGCGCCGGCGACAAGGCGACGGTCCTCCAGCACCTTGAGACCAGCCTGCGCCAAATGAAGACCGACTATGTGGACATCCTGCAGCTGCACACTCCGCGCCAGTTGCCGGACCCGGCTGACCCGAATTCGGCTTATGCCGCGCTGGTCGAGGCGCGCAAGCAGGGCAAGGCGCGCTTCGTCGGAATCAGCAACCACAGTCTCGCCGTCGCGCGGCAGGCCGCCGAGTCGGGATTGTACGACACGATTCAGTATCCACTCAGCGCCATCTCATCGGCGGCGGAATTCCGCTTCGTGGAGGAATGCGCGGCGCGGGACGTGGGAGTCATCGCCATGAAGCCGCTTTGCGGCGGCATGCTGACGAATCCGGCGCCTTCGTTCGCGGTGCTGCGGCAGTTCGAGAACCTCGTGCCGATTTGGGGCATTCAGCGCCAGCGGGAGCTCGACGAGATCCTGGCGCTGGAGGCGCACCCGCCGGCGCTCGATGCGGCGATGCGGGCGGAGATCGAAAAAATGCGGCAGGAGCTGGCCGGGGACTTCTGCCGCGCCTGCGGCTACTGCCTGCCGTGCCCGGCGAACATCCCGATCCCGATGGCCGCCCGCATGGGGTACCTGCTTCGCCGCATGCCCTGGCAGCAGTTCCTCAGCAAGGAATGGCGCGAGAAGATGGCGCTCATTGACCAGTGCCAGTCCTGCAACCACTGCCGCGACCATTGCCCGTACGAACTCGACCCGCCGAAGCTGCTGCGAAAGATGTACGAGGACTACAAGTCCTTCTGCGCGGAAAAGGAAACTGGATAAACTGTAGCCGGTTCAAAACTTCGTAATCGTACTCTTACTCGTAATCGTAATCGCGGCTTTCCGTTCCGGCGGCACTAAGGCCGATCACGATGAGGATTACGATTACGAAGCGTGGAGCAAACATGCCGCCTCTGCACTTTCCAAGGCCGGGACTGCTGTCGGCTTTTCGCCACATCTTTGCTCTTCTGATTCTTCTGGACGTCCTTTGGTGGCTCTGGGCGGATCGCCGCCTGCGACCTCTGCCGGCAGCCCGGTGGTGGCGCGCGTTGCTGGCGCTTTTCATGGCGACGATGATCGCCGCCATGGTCGTGCCGATCGCCTGGCCGAAAATCGGCTATGGCCAGGCCGGCGCCGTGCTGATGGCGTTGCGGATGGCGCAATTTCTGTGGCTGGTCATTCTACTTCCGTTCATGATCGGACTGACGGCCATCGTCCTGCTTAGGCTCCTCTGGCGGGGAATTCGCTGGGGAGGCATGAAGGCCGCGGCTTGTTTCCGTGGTGGCGCGGCGGAGGCGCCGGCGGCTGTTCCGGCGCAGCCGCCGCAAATCCGGCTGACTCGCCGACAGCTGCTGGGCGCAGCCGCTGTGATGCTGCCGCCGCTGGCCCTGGGCGTCGCCGTCGGCGCCGCGCTGTGGCAACGGGGCCGGTTCCGCATCCGCCGGATCAGGGTGCCCGTGCCCAATCTACCGGAGGCGCTGGACGGCATGAGCATCGCCCATGTGACCGACACCCACGTCAGCCGGTTCCTCCAGATGGACGATCTCCCCGAGATTATCGCCAGGACCAACGCGCTGGGCGCCGACCTGATCCTTTTCACCGGCGACTTGATTGACTCCGGATTCGGAGACCTGCCGGCTTTGACGGCCGCGCTGAAGCAGATGCGCCCCGGCGCGCCCGGCGGGCTGGCGATGTGCGTGGGCAACCACGACATCATGCGAGACGGGACTCAGTTTGTGCGCGAAGTCAAGGCTTCGGGCATCCCGCTGCTGGTGGACGAGGCCCTGAGCCTGCGCGTCCGCGGGACCGGCATCCAGCTCCTGGGACTGAACTGGTATCGCACCGACGCGGCCCTCCGCGCCGGCGTGCAGCGCGCGCTTTCGCAGTTCCGCCGGCCGGACGAGTTCCCCATCCTGCTGGCCCATCACCCGCACGCCTTCGACGCCGCCGTCGCCGCCGGGCTGCCGCTGACGCTTTCGGGCCACACCCACGGAGGCCAGCTCATGCTCACGGACCACATCGGCGCCGGGCCTATCCTTTTCCGCTATTGGTCGGGCCTCTACCGCAGGAACGGCTCCTCGCTCGTCGTGTCGAACGGCGTGGGGAATTGGTTCCCGCTCAGGATGAATGCCCCGGCCGAGATTGTGCTAGTGACCTTGGAGCGGGTCCCCGCCAGGCCTCTTCCACTCGGGCCGGTCGCTTCCTTCGGCGGCGCTTCCTTCGGCGTGGAAGCAGCTGATACGGACAACACCGCTTCCTTCGGCTTTTCCGGTGGCGCCGCTCACATGGGTTTTTCGGCCGCTGCACTTACATCCGACACCCTTGCCGTAGCGCTAACTCCCTCCGAGCCACAAGAGTCGGTCAGGTGATCCAGCAGCCAGGCCTTTCCCTCCAACGTAGTGAACCTCATGTCGAATTTCCAATCCCTACGGCCGGCCACATGCTCAGGCAGAGTAACCATAACGTGCCTCGGCGCTATTCCTCCAACCGGGAGCACCTCCCAATCGTCGTATTCGTAAACAAATCGGCACACGCCCTTAGCAGTAAACCCTTCCTCTCGAAGCACGCCGCCGGTCTCCTTGTCAATCCAAACCTGATCAATTTCCGCGCTGCCGCCGCCGCCGCTGTATCCATACCACGTCCCCCAGATGCCGCAGCCCACCTCCGTCGGGAAACGCCAAGGCGTTTTGGCCTTGACCTCGCGGAATAATGCTTCGTCCAGGAGCCGCTCGCCTTCTCCCAGAGTCAACTTCTTCGTCAGGTTGTTTTCTCCGCCAGCGAAGATAGTGGAGGTGATCGGGCTCTTCTCAGTGAATTCCGGATCATCATTCAAGGCGATAACGGGGCGAGTCTCGCCTTGTATAACGCCGATTCTTGAAGTGATGATCTTGCCGCCCCATTTGATCTCCGCGGGATTCGCATGGTAAGCGGCCAGGAGCGCCTTCCAGCCGGGTCCTTCCTCGTGGAGGCACTTCAGCTCGATCACGGTTCGCTTTTCTCTCCCGACTTGCTGCTCGACCGGGAGAAACTGGTAGTCATACTTGGACCTCATGGCGGCCGGCTTCAGCCGTTCGTCCCGCTGCCGGATTGCTTCTTCGCTGGGATGGTCGCTGAACTTGATTTGCAGTACCATGGCATCCCTGCCGTTGACCGCGTCTTCACCGACCATAGAGACGGCATAATCTTGAGGGGCTGCCTGAAAGCTCTGCATGGGTCCAGAGAAGGTCACGCCTTGAATAATGTTGCGCAGCCGTCCCGGGTAGGCGGTTTTGTCCGGGTCGTACCCGTTGTCCACCTTGCCGCTATAGGTTTCCCCTTTGGGGAGATTTATGGTTACGTCGTTCGGCGCGATGTAAGCCACTTTAGCCTTCCAGGTGTTGTCCTTATTCGCCATTGAAAACGTATATGCGAGGCTCCTCAACGGCGGCCTGAGCCACAGACTGTTCTCTTTCAGGATCTTTGAGATCAGTTCCTGCGACGCGGGTTGTCCGGGCCCCTGCCTCAGACTTGCGTTCAACTCCCCCGTTTTCGTTTCCCCGGCTGGAGCGGCTGCGTCAGTCGCGGGGCCGGCAAAACTGAGGGCTGCGGTCAGGACGGTGGCGAGCACGGTCAATGTGCAGATCATGGCAATCGCTCTCCAGGAAAGGGATGAAACCCAATGTCTCGACGTGTCCAGAACGTGTGTCACGCGGCGGCCCAGAGACGAACGGAATCGGATGACGCCGAGTCCGGCTGCAGACTCCGGCCGCCGGAGGACGAACTTCTCCGCCGCTGAGGCCAGGTCGCGCGCATAGGCCCTTGCGTCGGCGCCCAGCGCCAGCACCCGGTCGTCGGCCGCGTCTTCCCCGGCATCTTCCAGCCGCCGGGCCAGCACCCACAGCAGCGGCTGGAAGCAGCCCAACGCGCAGACGACGCGCGCGAGGAGGTTCCACAGGCAATCCCGCCTCGCCTGGTGCGCCAGTTCATGCATGAGCACCCGATCCAGCGTCCCGTTGAGCAGATCGGCTTTCTGAGCTTCAGGAATAATGACGACCGGCCGCAGTGCGCCGGTGAGGATCGGCCCGCCGATTTCGGAACTGACGCGCAACCCCGGCACGTGCACTCGAAGCCGTTCGCACAAGCTCTTCAGCCGGGCGAGGGTGGATAGGTCTCTGACCGGCACGCTGCGGCTGCGCGTTCGCCAGAGAGCGACGTGCGAAATCAGCAGCCACGCCGTGAGCAGGCAAGCGCTCGCCGCCCAGAGCGCGGCGATGATCGTCTCCGGTTTCGGCATGGGGCGCGACGCTTTCTCCGGCCGCGCAACGGGCAAGCTCGGCGGTGCGGCGTGGGCCGCTTCGGACGAGGCGTACATCGGCGCGGGGTCCGACGGCATGACGACGGCGGCCGGTTGCGCCGCCGGCAACCGCACAGCGCAGGACAGCCCGACCCGCTCTATAGAGAACGATACTACCGGAGCGAGAATCACCGCGAGCAGCGTGGCGCGATAGATGGCGCTGCGCGCCAGGCCGCTCTTGCCGAACAACCTCGCCAGCAGCAGCGCCGCCGCGATGAGAATGCCCGAGTGAAGAAGGAATCGCGCCCCTTGCGCGCAAAGGAACCCACTCACCCCTGACGGGTCGAAATTCATGATTTGGCCTCCTCAATGAGCTTCTTGATCTCGTTCAGCTCCTTGCGCGTGAGTTTCTCGTGCTTCACCAGGTAAGCGACCATCCCCGAAGGCGAGCCGTCGAAGACGTGCCCGATCATGTCGCGCAGCGCGAAGCGCGTGGCATCCGCCTCACTCACCAGCGGGAAGAAGATGAACGTGCGGTCGTTGACCTCATGGCCGACCGCCCGCTTCGCCTCGAGTTCCCGCAGTAGGGTCTGGACGGTAGAGTGAACGGGCGCGCCGTTCCCCGCGAGCGCCTCGGTGATCTCCCGCGCGGTGGCTCGACCTCGCTTCCAGAGCACTTTCATGATCTGATACTGCACACGCCCGAGTCGAACGCTTGTCATGATTGACCTCCTCCTTCGATGACCTGTTACACGTACTGTAGTAAATCTACCATAGTAAACGACGCTTGTCAAGAGGATTTTTCAAATTTTTTCATCGCGCCTTCCGGCGCGCCCGGCCTGGTGCCAACCTGCATCTGGTCCGCTGATACTCCGGCGGACTGCCCAGCCCCTGCGCAGCCCTTTCAAAAACAGCGGGACAGCGTGACTTTCAGCCTGCCCTGTTACTAACGTAGTAGCTTGGAAAATATGTAAAACACGAGAAAAAGTGCATCGAGAATCAACGCACCCTAGCTGTATTGCAGTCAATTTGCCGCAACGACCTCTCATGCCTCTTTAACGGCGGAAAAGCCATCCCTCGTGTAACGTCCGAACGCTCCCTTGCGCGCTGTGCCGTTTTGCGGTAAAAGATGGCTTTGCGCGCAGGGTTCGCGGAGTACTGTGGAGGCAATATGGCCAAGTTCAAGGTCGCGATGGTGGATTACGATTACGATTCGCTCGCGCCGATCCAGGCGGAGGTGGAGAAGCTCGGAGGCGCGTTCGCGCATCGCCGCTGCAAGGACGTCGCCGAAGCCATCGCGTGGGCCGGCGACGCGAACGGCTGGATCATCCAGTACCTTTCGCCGATCGGCGAGCAGGTGTTCAGCTCCTGCCCGAACCTGAAAGCGGTCGGCCGCACCGGCATCGGGTACGACGTGATTGACGTCCCCGCCGCGACGCGGCACAACATCGTCGTCACGAACGTCCCCTCCTACTGCGAAGACGAAGTCAGCGACCACGCGATGGCGCTGCTGCTCTCCTGCGCGCGGCGCACGGCCCTCTATACCGCGGCGGTCAAAGGCGGAACGTGGGACTGGAAGGTCGGCCGGCCGATCCTGCGCCTGCGCGGCCAGACGCTCGGCCTCCTCGGGTTCGGGAAAATCCCGCGCGCGCTCGCTCCGAAGGCGAAGACGTTCGGCATGACGGTCATCGCCTACGACCCTTACCTCAAACCGGAACAGGCGAAGAACGAGGGCGTCGAGCCGGTGGACTTCGACGCTCTGCTCCGCCGGTCGGACTTCATCTCCATCCATTGCCCGCTCAACGCAGAGACGAAGGGGCTTTTCGGCCGGGAGGCTTTCGGGAAGATGAAGCGCACCGCGTTCCTCATCAATACCGCGCGCGGCGGCATCGTGGACCTGCCCGCGCTCACGGAGGCGTTGCGATCGAAAAAGATCGCCGGCGCCGGGCTGGACGTGCTTCCCCAGGAGCCTCCGGCCCAGGGCGAGCCGCTTCTGAAGCTCGACAACGCCGTGCTCACCCCGCACGTCGCCTGGTATTCGGAGGATTCGATAGTGGATCTCCAGGCCCACATTGGCCGCAACGTGGCGCTGGTCTGCTCCGGGAGGACGCCGGGCGCCGTCGTGAACCCCGAGGTCCTTTCCAAGGTGAAACTGGTCTGACACACGCGAAGGAGGAGGAAGAGTCATGGCAAGGTTCAGCCGGATGGATACGCTCCGTGTGATTCTGGACGGCGGGCTCGTCCCGGTCTTCTACCACCCGGACGCGGCGGTGGCGAAGAAAATCGTGGAGGCCGTCGCGGAAGGCGGCTGCCGCGTGGCGGAAATGACCAACCGCGGCGACCGCGCCTATCGGGTGTTCCAGGCGCTGGAAGAGCATTTCGCCACGGCGAAGCCGGGAGTCATCCTCGGGGCAGGGTCCATCGTGGATGCCCCGACCGCCGCGCTTTACCTGGCGCAGGGGGCGAACTTCATCGTCGGCCCGACGACCTGCGCGGAGACGGCCCGGCTCTGCAACCGCCGGAAAATCCCGTATGCGCCCGGCTGCGGCAGCGCGACCGAGATACAGGCGGCGCACGACCTGGGTTGCGAGATCGTGAAGGTCTTTCCCGGCGCCGAAGTCGGCGGACCGTCTTTCGTCAAGGCGATCCTCGGCCCGTGCCCCTGGACTCGGATCATGCCGACCGGCGGCGTGGATGCGACCGAGGAGAGCGTCACGGCCTGGATCAAAGCCGGCGCAGCCGCTCTCGGCATCGGCGGCAACCTCATCACCAAGGAGCTCCTCGCCGCGAAGGACTATTCCGGCATCAGCGCGAAAGTGAAGCAGGTGATGGCCTGGATTCAAAAGGCGCGCGAGGGGAAAAAGTAGGGGCCCCATCACGCCTCAGCCGCTCTTATGGCGCCTGTGAGGCATACGAAGCAGCGCCTGGCCGTTCTGCTGGCCCTGATGCGCTACGAGAAGCAGCCCAACAGGGCGCGCCGAGATGCGCCCCTAGCAGCGGCAGCAGTAGCGGTCGCTCCCCTTCAGAACAAAGGGACCTGACGAGATTACCGCAGCAGTATGATACAGGCAGAAAACCCCGATTCCGTGCTAGGGCCAAGAGGAAGGTGCAACACGATGGAGCCAGATGATACCTCCAATAAGCAGACGCCGGAACCAACAATTCACTTCGAGTGCAGATGCGGCAGGGTCTACGCCACGCCTGCATTAAACAGGGACAAAGTTCTTGCCTGCAAACACTGCGGGGCAAAACTCACGATTCCCATGTCTGCCGTTGAGGATGCAGATGCCGCTCACGAAGTTCAAAGGAAGATGCAGCGGGTCATTGCTGCTGGCATAACGATAATTGTGCTCATACTGCTCGGAGGAGGATTCTATGTGTATTACACACTCCGCCAAGACGAACATCGTTCGAATCTCGCCCAATACGACGCTTATTTGACAGACGCCAAGAAGTCGATTCAGGGGAAGGATGTCACCACCGCAATTGCGATGTTGCAGGAGGCTCTTGCGTTACCCGGCGATGTGAACAAGAATGAGGCCGTGATGCTCTTGAAGGATGCTCAGTCAACTGTGCAGCCAGAGAAGGTGCTCCAAGCCATGTCCGACGCTGATTTCCAATCGTTATGTTCGACAGGGAAACTGCCTCCATCACTAAGGCTCTCTTATGACCCGCTGAATGACATCTATGTCCAGCGACTAATGGCTGCAAAGGACATGGAGGCGTCCCGACGCAAAGACGAAGCAACTCGACAGGCCAAGGAAGAAGCAGAACGGAAAGCACGTGAGGCAAAGGAGGAAGTAGAACGAAAGGCAGATAGGGCCGAGGCGGAGTTAGAACGAATGAGACCATTTGCCGGTGTAGTAAAACGTAGGAGAGAAACTGCACCATGGACGATGGGTGAAGCTGAGAACTGTCTGCGGCTGTGTCTCGACAGGTGGATTCTAGCAGGGGATAGGCGTACGCCTACGATGCTTGCGGAGGTGTTCAGTAGCGAGCCCGGGCTTAGGAAGCGGATTACCTACCAAGACTCCGAGAACCTGAGCTACTTCTATAAGCTGGAGAAGTACGAAATCACTGAAAGGAAACATATAACTAGCAATCCCACTAAAGTAGTAACGGACCTTCAGACTGGGGAGGGTTATACCGTTAGTGGCGACTCGTATGAGTTCGGTGTCACCCTGACTCGCGGCGATGGACTTACTAAAGGGAAGGGGTACCACGTAACGATGAGTTCTAATGGCTTTAGCATAGAAGTCCACATCGAGGGGCGGCAATAAGGGGGGTGCCATAGCCGGTGTGGTGACGAACGCTGTTTCAAAAACAAGTGTTTGAGAACCAGCCTGTTCCACAACTTAATTTCCACGCCCCGGGAGCCAGACTTTAGAACCAAACGTACCGTCCGGCTCCAGCACGACGTCCGATTCACGCTCCGCCAATGCCGCGGTAGATGGTCGTGTGGCTGCTCGTTACTGAAACGTAGGTCAGGAACCGCCTCCCATCAACCCAACAGATGATGACGCCCCGAGTGCTGTGTCCGTCGTCGGCATAGTTCGCTCCGTGCGTCACTTTTCGACTGGCCGCCGGTGACGTTCCATTCGGGAAGCCGCACGTTGTCAAGCAACTATCCTGGACTCTTTCAACGCCTGTACGTTTTCGACAACCCTGGCGAAACGCTCAGCTGGGCAACTTCTCCCAATCCATCGCCGCCGGCAGGCGGTTCAATGCCCGCTAAACCTCGATTCTCTACACTAAATATTGACGTAACATTCAACAAACGAACCGGCAACGTCGAAGGCGCGGCTCTACATTAGACTTGCACGTTGTTCTTAAGCTAGAGCTACGTACAGGCAAAGTTGTCGCCCGGCGCAAAAGGGGGCTTTCACGCTGCGAATCCGACCACGGGAACGCCTGCAAAATCAATCGTCAGTAAGGTGCAACACGGGCCGCGCCAGGATTTCGCGTTCGGATGCAGTTTGGCCCGTTCAGGACGCCAGACGCAGCTCTTCCCGGGCTTCAAGACTTGAATGGTCAGTGTTTTATGCTACTCCCGCTGGAGCACGGCAGTTGAATCCAGCAACAATTCATGACACAACCAGCACGGTTGTTTCGTAGCTGCAAGAACTCGGCAATCGGAACGCGCCGTTCGGGCTGATTCCAATCAGGGTCCATTACAACTACCTCGTCTGCCATGACTTGCTTCACTACTATCGCGTGACCGGGACAGCCCTTAGTTTCCACCACAACGTGTTTTCCCTCGGTCCGGAGGCGACAGATATCCGCCGGGAGGGCACCCGGAAGGAAATCCGCCTGGCCCCCTCTCCCTCGGAAGTAGGACCGAATTGAAGTTAGTCCCGGGTTACAAGCTCCGCGATACTCGTTTTGCTCAAGGTTCAAGAGCTTCAGGTGAAGAGCAGACAGATCTACGGGCGAACCTTCTTCGATAGCGACCACGCAACAGGCAACGCACATAGAGCCCGGATTTTTGATGTACTTGATTGCTTGTTCCCGCTTATGCATTGACGCTGATGTCCGTGGGCTTGAAGCCGTATGTCTCTTCGGGTGCCGAACGCCGTGCGGTATTTGTTCGACAGCCGTTGCCTATTTCCTCCGCTCCACAAACTGAGCCTTTCCTTCGAGGTTCTTCTTGACCCAAGTGACGGCCTCTCGGAAGGCCGCTTCTTCGGAGGTGTTGGCGAAGGTCTTGAGATCGAAGTCAAGCGTCACTTCTTCCCCTTTTGCCCAGCTTCCCGCCTTCCGATACCACAATACGCCGGCAAAGCATGTGCCGTCCGAGTGTTTCGACACGTAGAGACCGAACCGGCCATCCGAGGTATTCACGTCATACTTCCTGGTCTTGAGTATCATCAGTCTTTCTCCTCTCTTGATCTGTTAGGAAGCCGACTCGAACACAGCCATTATACCATAGGGGCTGAGAAAGGAAAAGCCGCCGGAAATGCAACCGCCCGCAGGCCGGCTCAGGATGCCACACGCAGGTCTTCCCAGGCCTCAAAACTCGAATGGTCAGTGTCGAATCCCGCCCACGTTACCACACTGATCGCCGCCGTGCCGGCATGACAGTACAGTGGTCAGTAGCCCATTACCTGCTTTTGTAACTCTTTGCGCTACAGACACTACTACTGACGTCATCCCGACTGGGGGTCTGGGGGTCGCGGGGTCAAGTCCCGCCGGATTCCTCGCTCGGCTCCGGAATGACCAGACATTATGCAACTTATTTCCGGGACTCCACAACATGTTCCTCTTCGCTTGCATTCTTATAACCGCTCGGTTATGATAGGTCTCAGAGGAATTACTCATGTCCGGGCGAAGGCTGAAAACCCGCGGCCGCGATCCTGAAGCCAGCCGGCGGCGCCTGCTCGAGGCGGGCGTCGAGGTCTTTTCCGAGCGCGGGCTGGACGGCGGCTCCGTCTCAATGATCGCGGCGAGGGCGGGCATCAACCGGCGGATGCTTTATCACTACTTCGGCAGCAAGGAGGGCCTCTACCGCGCCGCGCTGCGCTACGTCTATGAGCAGTTGTCCTCCGCCGAGGTCGCGCTGGCCGATATCCTGTTGCCGGTGGAGGAACTCCTGGAGCGGCTGATCCGGGCGGAGTATGCCTTCCTCGCCTCGCACCCGCAGCACGTGCGGCTCCTGACCTGGGAGAACCTGCGCCGCGGCAAATCGGCGCCGGAGGCCAACCTCTCCTCCTTCAAGGCGCCGATCCTCGAGGCGCTGCGGATCGCCCTCGATCGCGGCCAGCGCGAGGGCCGCTTCCGCGCGGACGTGGACGAGAGACAGTTGCTCATCAGTTGCCTGGCGCTGAGCTTTTTCTATTTCTCCAATCAGTACACGCTGGGGCAGGCGCTGGGTTTCGACCTGACGACGCCCGAGGCCATCGAGACGCGCATCCGGCACGTCGTCCGCCTGCTCCTCGACGGGATCCGGGAGCGGAATACGAAACCGCATCGGAACCCGGACAGGCGCAGATTACCGAAAGAGGGAATATCCAGATGAAAGTGGACCTCGACAAGATGTACCTGCCGGTCAAGGTCGGCGGGCTCACCTTCCGCAACCCCTTCTACGTGGGTTCCGGCCCCACGACCAAATCCGTTGACCATCTCGTCAAGGCCGCGGAGACCGGCTGGGCCGGGGCGAGCATCAAGCTGACGTTCGACCCGGAACCGTATGTGAGCCTGGAGCCGCGCTACGGCTGGTTCGACGACCAGGGTTTCCTCTCGTTCAGCGCCGAGACACGCCTGACCGTGGAGGAAGGGCTGAAGCTGGTCGAGGAGGGGCGGCGGCGGACGAGGGACTTTCTCATCATGGCCAACATTACGTACGTCGGCGACAAACCGGGCGTGACCGGCTGGGTGGACATGGCCCGGCGCTTCGAGGCCGCCGGCGCTCACATCATCGAGCTCAACATGTGCTGCCCGAACATGAGCTATAACGTGGCGGTGAGCGGCCAGGAGCAGACGAAGCACCAGACCGGCGCCAGCCTCGGCCAGAATGCGGAGGCGATCGGACACATCGTCCGCGAAGTGGCCCGGGGCGTCACGATTCCAATCTTCGTCAAGCTCACTCCCGAAGGGGGCCGCATTGCGACCGTGGCGCGCGCGGCGTATGCGGCGGGCGCCGTGGCGGTGGGCGGCGCCGCGAATCGCCTGGGCGTGCCGATGCTGGACATCTACAACCCGCGCGGCGGCATGTACCAGCTCCAGAAGGAACCGAGCATGAGTTGCCTCTCCGGTCCGTGGATCCGCCCGCTGGCCTTCCGCGACATCTACGAGATCCGAAAGCTCAACGGCCGCTCCGTCAAGGTCACCGGCGCCGGCGGCATCATGACCTTGCAGGACGTCGTCATGGCGACCATGTGCGGGGCGGACCTCTTCTGCATTTGCACCGGCATTCTCCTCAAGGGGTTCGAGCTGCTCCCGCCGCTCATCGCCGAGTTGAAGACCTACCTGGCGAAGATGGGGTACAAGGAACTTTCCGACGCCCGCGATCTACTCGTCGAGGAGATCGCCCCCGCCACGCAGTTGACGCTGCGGAAAGGGTACGCCCGGAAGAAGAATCCGCTCCTGCGCGGCCCGTGCCAGGTCGCCTGCCCGTTCCAGGTGCCGGCGCAGGACTACGTGACGCTCGTGGCGGAGGGCGACTTCCGCGAGGCGCACCGGATGATTACGGAGCGCAACCCGCTGCAGTCCGTCTGCGGCTGGGTCTGCAACCACCCGTGCGAGGCCGAATGCACGCGCGCGGAGTTGGACGAGCCGATCCGCATTCGCGACCTCAAGCGCTTCGTCATCGAAAAAGCCGCCCGCGAGGGCTGGGCGCCGGAAATCGCCAAAGGCCCTGCGAGGAAGGATAAGGTCGCCGTCGTCGGCTCCGGCCCTGCGGGCCTGAGCGCCGCTTATCACCTCGCGCGCGCCGGGTATCCGGTGACCGTCTTCGAGGCGAAGGAGAAGGCGGGCGGCATGCTCCGCTGCGCCATCCCGCGGTTCCGCCTGCCCGAGAATGTGCTCGACGCGGAGATCAAGGCGATCGGCGGCCTGGGCGTGACGTTCGTCTTTGGCCAGGCGCTCGGGAAGGACTTCACGATTGCGAGTCTCAAGAAGGAAGGGCACAAGGCGATCGTGCTGGCGGTGGGCGCGGGGGCGGGATTGCCGCTGGGCGTGCCGGGCGAGGACGGCGGCGGGTGCATGACGGCGCTGGATTTCCTGGCCGACCTGAGCGCCGGGCGGAAGGCGACATCCAGGCGGCGCGTGGCGGTGATCGGCGGCGGTTTCACCGCCGTGGACAGCGCGCGCACGGCGGTGCGGCTGGGCGCGAAGCAGGTTTATCTGCTCTACCGCCGTACGCGGTCCGAGATGCCCGCGACCTCCGAAGAGGTGGACGAGGCCGAGGCGGAAGGCGTCAAGGTCATGTATCTCGTCTCGCCGAAGGAACTCCTCCGCTCGAACGGGAGCATCCGGTCGCTGCGGATGGTCAACCACGTGCTCGGGAAGCAGGATGCCTCCGGAAGGCGGCGGCCCGAGGAGGTCGAGGGCACCGAGTTCACGCTCCAAGTGGACGCGGTGATCAGCGCGGTGTCGCAGGGGATCGGTGAGGGCGCGGGCGCGCTGGGCGTGGAGGTTCTGAAGGATCGCATCGCAACCGCGGCCGGCGCGGCCACCTCGGCCCCCGGCGTGTTTGCCGCCGGCGACGCCGTGACCGGTCCGGACAACATCATCGGCGCCGTGGCCGGCGGTTACGAGGCGGCGGCCGAAGCCGACCGGTTCCTCTCCGGCGAGGCGCGCTTCCTGGAGCCCAGCCCCGAACTGACGCCGGCAGATAAGGACCTGGTGCTGTTGCGGAACCGGACAGCGGCCCGCCGGGGCCGCGTGAAACCGCAGGAGCGCGCGGCCGAGCAGCGGAAGCGGGATTTCGAGACCTCCTTGGCCCCGATGTCCGAGGCCGAGGCCGTCGCGGAGGCGGCGCGGTGCCTGCGCTGCGGCTGCTCGGTCACGTGCGGCCTTTGCCATCGTATCTGCTCCTCGTTCGCGATCTCGCTCGAGAAGGACGGTTACGACATCGCCAAGGACAAGTGCCATGCCTGCGGCATGTGCGCGCAACTCTGCCCTAACCGGAACATCGAAATCGTCGCCGAGGAAAAGGTGGAAGCATGACTAAGAGGAAGGAACCCATGAAGAAAAAAGCGGCCGTGACCGCCGTTCAACGTCCCGTGCGCATCGGCATCGTCGGCTCCAAGTTCGCCGCCGGCTTCCACGCGGATTCCTACCGCAGGAACGAACACGCGGAACTTGCCGCCGTGGCTGCGATTGACAACCTCCCGGAATTCTCCAGGCAGTGGAAGATTCCGCACGTTTACGACGACTACAGGGAGATGTTCAAGCGCGACGACATTGATCTGATCTCGGTCTGTGTGCCGAATTTTCTCCACCACGGTGTCGTCGTCGCTGCGGCTCGGGCGGGGAAGCACATCGTGTGCGAAAAGCCTTTCGCCACCACTCTCGCCGACGCGGAGGAAATGATCAAGGTCTGCCGCGAGAACGGAGTCAAGCTCTTCTATGCCGAGGACTGGGTCTTCTCGCCCTCCTTGAGGCGGGTGGAACAGGTCATCCGCGAAGGCGGCATCGGGAAAATCTTCTACGTGAAGGCGAAGGAATGCCACAACGGCACCCATAGCCCGTTCGCCAAGAAAAAGGAGACGTGCGGCGGCGGATGCCTGATACACCTGGCGGTCCATCCGGTCGGCTGGGTGCTGCACCTGCTGGGAGACGGCGGCCGCAATCCGGTCGTCGAGGTCACCGGCAAGGTCAACGGCGGCCTCCAGGACAACTACGTCCACAAGGACAACGGCGGCGAGGATTTCAGCCTGGGCGTCATGAAGTTCGCCCGCGGCGAGCATGCCTTCGTCGAGGGCAATTACATCACCCTCGGCGGCATGCAGGACCAGGTCGAGATTTACGGCAGCGCCGGCCTGATCAAAACCGATCTCACCCTCGGGTCGAACGTCGAGGTGTACAGCCGGCCCGGCTATTCCTACGCCGTCGAGAAGGCGGATAACACGCTCGGCTGGACCCGGCCGGCCGTGGACGAATTCTACAACCTCGGCTACGTGGACGAACTGGCCTACGCCGTGGACTGCGTCCGCAACGACCAGGCGCCCCAGTACGGCTGCAGCGGCGCGCTGGGAAAGGCATGTCTCGGCGTGATCGAGGCGATGTACAAATCCAGCCAGACCGGCAGGACCGTCCGCGGAGAATGGGGGTGACGAGCCGAGGCCTAGTCGAGGGATCGAATGGCGGTCAGAAATTCTTCGGAAGTAACGACCGTCGCCTGCATGGGAAACACTTTTTCGATCAGGCAGCGATGGACTTCGGCGTCACGGTCCGCGCAGCAATCCTTTAGAACGATGCAGCGATAGTCTGAATCGGCGGCCTGTCGAAGCGTGGAGAGGACTACGCCGCTGGTGGCGATTCCGAGCAGCACGAGCGTCTCGATCTCTTTCGCGCGAAGGATCATATCCAGGTCGCTGCCGGAAAAGGCGCTCACGCGGTGCTTGACGACTGTGATGTCTCCGTCGTGAGGGGCGACGGCTGCGTACACCTCCGATCCCGGCGCATTGGCCATGAAACGCCCGGTCTGCTTGATCGCGCCGAACCTCGAGTTCCGCGGACTGACTTCGGGATAGCCCGGGCGAAAACCCACGACGACGTAGATCACCGGGATTTTCGCGTCGCGCGATCCCTGAAGAACGCGGGATGCGCGCGTCAAGAGCGGTTCCTGCTGCGCCCCCACATAGGCGACGATGTCGGTCTGGTAGTCCATGATGAGAACGGCGCTTCGCGCGCGAGCGATGGTCAGTGGGTCGGGCATGTTCCCTCGTGCGGCGGCGTTTCACTTGCCGTGCTGCTCGGCGATGCACTTGCGGATGTATGCGACAGCGTCGCCGACGGACTTGACGTTGAGCGCCTCGTCCTGGTCCATCTCGACGTTAAATTCCTCCTCGAACGCCGCGACGAGTTCGATGCTCTGGATCGAGGCGGCGCCCAGGTCCTCGACGAACCGCGCCGAATCCTTCACCTTCGCCGGGTCCACCTTCAGCAGTTCCGCCGTCACGCTCTTCACCCGCTCGGCAATCGCGTCGGCCATCTGAGTTCCTTTCTCAGCGCAATCCTCGCTGGATCATCATCTCTTTTCTGGACTTCTTAATCAACTCGTCGCGGTCATCCTTCGTCAGGTCGAACAGGCGCTGGATCAGCGCCTCTTCCTGGGGCGTCATCGTCACCTTGCGGCGCCCCATGGCCGTGCGCGCCGTCCCGATGAGCTGCTTGAGGCCGGCCTTGTAGAACTTGTTGTCCATGAACATGACGTAGCTCGGCACGCTCTTGGGCAGCAGGCATCCGGCGCCAAGAATGTTGGACATCATGCCGAGGACGGTTCCGCTGTTGATCAGCGTGCCGATGCTCGTCTTGGTGTGGTCGCCGATGAAGCAGCCGACCTTGGTGCTGCCGGTGTCGAAGAGTTGTCCTTTCACCTTCACCTCGACGGCGGAGTAGTCGTTCTTCAGGTCGCTGTTCGTGGTGAGCGCGCCGAGGTTGACCCATTCGCAGACGTAGGCGTGGCCCAGGAAGCCGTCGTGGTACTTGTTGCTGTAGCCGTGGATGATGCTCTCTTCAACCTCGCCGCCGACGCGGCAGACCGGGCCGAGGGTGGTCCCTTCGCGGATTTTTCCGCCGACGACCTGAGTGTCGCGGCCTATGGCCGCAGGCCCCTGGATGCGGCTGTGCGGATTGACCTTCGCACCCTCCTCGATGATGACCGGGCCTTCCTGCGAGTCAATGACGGCCGAGGGTTCGACGACCGCGCCGGGGGCGACATAGACCTGATCCTGCGGCCCCCAGATGACGGCGGTGGGGCCGAGCGTGCCGTGGACGCCGCTCCTGCCGAGCTTCTTGAAATCGTCGCGGATCGCCGCGCCGTTCTCCTCAATGAGGCGCCAGGGGTAGTCCAGGAGTTTCAGATCGGTCTTGGCGGCGGGGACGGCCCTGGCTGAAGCGGCGAGGAAGCCGGCGAAGTCGGACGCCTGGACCCTTGCGGCAGTCCCTTTCGTCAGGGTCACATAAACGACATCCGCGCCTGCCATCGCGCACGCGTCGCGCCCGGCGGCCGGGAAATCATCGCCGATCCACAGGCCGCGCCCGTTGACGAGGACGAGGTCGTCGCCCGCGAGCGCACCCAGGTCGTTGACCTTTGCCGAAGTGCGGACGGCGTACGCCTCCCGCAGCCATTCACGCACGAACAGGACGTCCGCCTTGCGGCCAAAGGCGCGCTCGACCTTCTCGCGGAGCAGCGTGCTGCCGCAGCGCAGGTCGAACGTCGGCCGCAGGTACGTCAGCGGGTAGAACTGCTCATAGGCTGCGTCCTCGAAGATGACCAGCTTCATTCGTTATCCCTCCCTCGCGCGCGATGCCTCGCCGGATCTCCTCTGTTATGCTCGTTCCCAGTTCAACGTCAGCTTCGTTGCGGCGTCCTCGGTGATGACGAACGTCACGCGGGGATGGAGCTGGAGAGCGCTCGCCGGCACCATGGCCGTGACGGGGCCTTCAATCGCCCTGGCGATGCAATCGGCCTTCTTCGCTCCGTTGGCCACCAGGAGGACGCTTTCGGCGTCGAGGATCGTGCCGATGCCCATGGTGACGGCCTTGGTCGGGACATCCCGCCGCCGCGCAAAAAACCTGGCGTTGTCGTTGATCGTGCTCTCGGTCAGTTTTGTCATGTGCGTCCGGCTGGCCAGCGATGTGCCCGGCTCGTTGAACCCGATGTGCCCGTTCGACCCGATGCCCAGCACCTGGCAGTCAACCCCGCCGACGTCGGCGATCATGCGTTCGTACTCCTCGCACGACGCGGCGACATCCCTGGCCATGCCGTCCGGGACGTGCGTGTTCTTCTTGTTGATGTTGACGTGATCGAAGAGCTGCCGGTTCATGAAATACCGGTAGCTCTGGTCGTGCGTCGGCTTCAGGCCGACGTACTCGTCCAGGTTGAACGTGATGGCGGTCGAGAAGTCCAGCGCCTTGCTCTTGTTCAGGCGGATGAGCTCCTGGTAGAGCGGGATGGGGCTGGCGCCGGTGGCCAGTCCCAGGACGAACGTCGGCTTCCGCTTCATCTCCGCCGCGATGAGGCCGGCGGAGACCTTGCCCAACTGCCCGGTGTCCTTGACGATGATTACGCGCATCTGGCGGCTCCTTCCATACAAAGGCCTAGTGAACCCGGCGGGCAGCATTCTACACATTTGGGACAGTTCCGCAAGCCGGAATCAGGCCATTCTCCGTTCACACCGACTTTGCCGTCATCATTTGGCATTCGGCAGTAGGCAGTCGGAAATCTCGTTAAGCTTTCAAATCCGGCTCGCGGAAAAAAGCGCAGTAAACGCCGCGCCGAAACCTCTTAAACCAAGAAATATTACGAGCATGTCTCAGGCGAGGTACTTGAGCAGAAAGCGCTCCAGCGCCGTGACAAACGGCCCGGTGAGATCGTGCTCGTGCACCTCGAAGCGGAAGTCCATGCGGTCTTCGGCCCCGTAGAGCCTGTAGATTTTCCGCGTGAAGGTCTCGACACGGTAGAAACCGCTGACGGGCCACCACTCGTCCAGCAGGTTCGACCGCACCAGGAGCGGACGCGGGGCGATGGCCGCGTGAAGGTGCTCGACGTCGCAGATGTTCAGGATGCCGAACGGGAAGGGTGAGGAATCGCTGTTGGCCATGTAGTTGGCCATTTCGCCCATGTGAACGGCGAAGGTCGTCTCTGAGCAGATCGGCGCGGCGGCGCAGAAGCGTTCGTCCAGGGCGGCGGACAGCCATGTATCCTGGCCGCCCTGGCACAAGCCCCAACGGCCACGCGCTCCGGGTTGACGTCCGGACGCGACCGGAGGTACTCGCCGGCGCGCATCGTCTCGCAGGCGCGCAGGGCAAGCTGGCTGATGCCCAGGAGATGGCCCATGCCCATGACGAGCGTCATTCGGACCTGGTTCACCCCCTGGTACTCGTAGGGCGCCGTCTCGCCGAACGGAGCGTGGTCGAGGATCAGCACCACGAATCCCTTCCGGGCCATCTGGGAGGCGAACTGGTGATAGGACCTGGACCACTTGCTCTGCGGCCAGCCGGGGTTCCAGACCAAGCCGGGCATGCGGCCGGTGGGCGGCTGAAGCGGTCGGAAGACGAAGGACGGAATGGCGTAGTCCTCGTCAGCGTAGACATCCACCCGCTCGCAGACCACATCGTCTCCGACCCGCGCCGCTCCACGCACGAGCGAGTCCCTCAGCGGCGGCAGATCGGGCACGCCGATGATGCCCGGCAGGTCGGCGCGCAATTTGGCCCGGAACACCTCCCATTCGGCGCGGGACGCGAAGTCATGACGAAGCTGCGCGGCTTTCCGGATGACTTGTTTTTGAAGCCACCGAATCGAATTTGTCCTCTGGCCCAGGGGCTCGCCGTCGGAAGCCCTCCACAGATTTTCGTCAGCGCACATGGTCTCAAGTTCCTCGAACAGGGTTCAGGCAAGCGGGGCTGTCGCCGGGGGCTTGCCGCGGCCGCGCGCCGCTGCGCTTATCAGCGCGCGCAACCTCGGCAGGCTTCGGGCGGCCTGCTCCAGCGTGTCGCATTCCACGCCCAGCGTTCCGTCGAAGCCGGCCGCCGCCAGCACGGCGACGATGCCGGCGAAATCAATCACTCCATCGCCCACGGCCACTCCAACCCGGGTCCCCGTGACGCGGCCGCGCTCGTGGAGCTGCGAGGCGGGAATCTCCTTGGCGTGGACGTGGATGACCCGATGAGCAATGGGCTTGAGACCCTCCACTGGATCGTTGCCGGCCAGAAAGAAATTGCCCGTATCGAAATTGATGCCCAGGTCGCCGGGGCCGAACCGCGCCAGGAGCCGCGCCAGGTATTCCGGCCGCGTCGTCAGCGCATTGTGCAGCTCAACGGCGACGCGGACGCCCTTCGGCTCGGCGTACCGGATGATCGCCTCCAGACTGATGCACAGAATCTCAAAGCCGCGCTCCAGGGGCATCCATTCGGCCGGCAGCGGCCCCTCATCGGACATCACGATCGGGCAGTTCACCTCGCCGGCCAGATCAATGGCTTTCATCAGGTAGGGCACGCCCACCTGCGGCAGCAGGAGTGGGGAGTGCACGTCGAACGCCGAGAAACTCAGCCCCAGGCGCTGCATCCGTTCGCGGATGTCCCGCGCATTGGCTGTGCCCGTGTGAATGTGATGATATCCGCTCGCGCTTTTGAGGGAGAGATGATTGTTGATCTGCAGGTCGGTCTCGGAGTAAACGTATGGCTCCACGTACGCGTATCCCGCCTGGCGCGCCGCTTCGAGGCTCTCCTCGAACCCCAGCCCCGCCGACCGCGCAAATTCAAGATTGACGCCCGGATGCATGGATCAACTCCTTGCGCAGAGGAATGCCGCATGGTTCGCTTTCAGGAACTCCGGGAAGGCGATGACCTGGCCTGTCTGCGCGCTCTGCAGAATGGCCTTCTCCACGGCCAGTATGCAGGCCGCGTCGCGCACGGTCATGCTCCCGTTCCCCTGGCCGCTGCGGACGCAGTCCACGAGTTCCTTGAGTTCGTCATAGTGCCCCATATAGCCGAACGGCCCGCGGTCCCCGTCCTGGCCGGCAAAGGACCAGGTCCGTTCGACCGACTGGAGATTCTTCATCAGGTGGCATTCCTTGAAGCGCTTGGCCAGGAACACGCAGCGGTCCTTGCCGAACAACTGGAAATGGTACTTGGTCAGCAGAGCGTTGTAGGCCCGACCGTGCTGGATATAGGTATGGACGCTCTTGTCGGCGAAGGTCAGTACGGCGGCGAAGGAATCCACGGGCAAATGGGGATCGAGGCCCCACACCCTGGCGCCGGATGCGTACACGGTTGCCAGCGGCGACTCGTGAAAAAGGTTCACGGCGAGGTCAATGTTGTGGCACGCCTGGTTGGTGATGGCGTCGGTGCACTGGCAGAACGAGGAGACCGGATCGGGGCACATGCGCTTGGCCATTTTCACCATGGGCGCCAGGCGATGGCAGGTCCCATGGATGAACTTGACGCCGGACGCCTCGACGACCCGCACCGTCTCAAGCGCGTCGCGCAATTCGATGGCGATCGGCTTCTCAACGAAAATGTGCTTTCCCGCCTTCGCCGCGGCCTGGACGAACTGCGGATGAAGATGCGGCCCCACCTGGATCAGAACGCCGTCAATCGTCCCGTCCGCCATGATTTTGCCGGCGTCCGTGGTGGCATACTCGCCGCCGTGGACTTTGAGAAGAGCCTTGGCCTTGTCTTCGTCAATATCGCAGTAGGCGACGGTTTTCGCGCCGGGGATGGCCGCCATGTTGGGGCAGTGCACCTGGCTCGCCATGCCCCCGCAGCCGATGACGCCGAAACGCAGAGACTTCCTCTCGCCGGACATGCCCGGGTTTCCTCATTATGCGTTGGATGCGCGTCGCGCGGGCGATTGGGCTGCGGCCAATTGCGCCTTGAAGAACTGGACCTCGCGGCGCATCGTCTCCAGAAACGCCTCGGGCGGGACCTGGAATTCGCAATGCACGGAAAGCGGCCCCGGGTAGCCGATACGGACCAATTCATCGAATACCGCCGTCCAATCCACCATGCCCTCGCCCGCCGGGACGAACTCCGCGGCGCACGCGCCGTGATTGTTCTTGGCCTTCCTGACGATGTTGACGTCCTTCAGGCCCACGATGCTCAAGTTGCTCCGCACCATGGCCGCACCCGTCGTGAACTCCTCGCCCTCGATCACCATGTGGGCGGGGTCAATGTAGGCGCCGATGTGCTGCATGTCGAACCCCTGGATCAGGTGGGCCAGCGCGGCGCAGTTCAGCCCCATGCAGCGCACGGAGTGCGTATGATAGCAGACCCGCACGCGATATCGCTGGCCGAGCGCCTGCCACCCTTCGAACAGGCGCCGCACGCGATCCACTTCGACCCAGTAATTCTGCTTGATCGGATCGAACGCGAAGTAGCCGAGTTTGATCAGGCGCACGTTGGCCTTGTCCATAGCGGCATGAATAGGCTCCGCTGTGGGGTCGGCCGGCGACAGGAGGTCGAAGTTTCCGGTGATCATCGGAATGGCCAGCCCGGCGCGTCGCATAGTTCGGACCACCTCCGGCAGCGCGTGCGCAACGTTGTCGGGGTTGACCGGGTAGCCCGGACGCACGCACAGGTCGTATCCCTCGAACCCAAAGTCAGCGGCCAGCGCGGTCAACTCATCCGGCGACTTGTCCTTGAGCGTTTTCGAGAAAACAATGACCTGCACGGCATCCTCTCTTCCTTCCGGATATTCATGGGGGGCCGGCGTCCAATCCAGCGCCGCCTGGCGCGTCGAATCCCGTCGCTTGCCGGCGCTGCGCTGTCATAGGCCAGGCAAGTATCGTGAGGAAATCAAGTTTAGCGGAAAGCGACGGCCGCAGAAGGGAGTGGCCGCTTGATCCTCTCCACGTCGTAGCCGAATCCCGCGCCCCGGAGAGTGCTCAGATCCACTTGGCCTGCGCGCCGCTGATACAACCCCGGATGGACCTCTGCTTCGGGACGGGAGGCCTCGGGATAGAATTGCATCGCGTTGGTCTCGACGCCCATGATGGTCCCCGCGTGCGCGGCGAGGAGCACGTGCGGAATCTGCGCCAGCATCGGATTGGTCAGGTCCTGAACCATCAGCGTCATGCCGTGCGCCTTGGCCCAGCACAGGCTCAAGAGCGCCCCGGTCTGGGTCTTGCACGTCTTCAGGGCGACGCCGGTCCAGCCGAGCGAGCGCCCCAACTCGATGAGGCGCCAGTCGTGCGCGCTTTCGTCCATGAAAAGCGGCTTGCGCGCCGAGACGCTGTGCACGTCAATCCGGTTGGCCTCCAGGTCGTACGGGAAGGGCTGCTCGACGTACAGGATCATGCCGTAGATTCGCGGCTGCTCGCGGAGCAGGCGATCCAGAATCTCGTTCACATAAGCGGGCTCCGTTACGGTGCAATTGAAATCCGTCGTCAGCCAATCACTGCCGCACTCCATCGCTATCCGGCCCACGTGCAGAAGGCGCTGGAAATCCCAGGCCGGGTCATTGCCGCGGAGCTTGACCTTCAGACACTTGAGACCGTCGCGCTGGATCCAGTCCGGCAGAAGGACCGGATAGCCGTCATCCGGTTCCGAGCCGGTCAACTCCGATTGGTCGAGCAGGTCCTTGCCGCCGACCAGGTGCCAGGCCGGCAGTTGATCCGGCCTGGGGAAGACGAGGAAATCCCCGGGGTACCTGCCCTCGAAAGAGACCGGCGACTTCTCGTCCGGCTTGAGGAAATGCGAGAGGTCGCGGTTCATGAAGCGCCGATCGTACGTCTGATATACGGGAACCCCATGAAGCATTCCGTACGCGTCGTGGAGGGCGATGTCGAACGCCGAGCAACAGACCAGCGCCGCCAGCCAGGGCATTGGCTCACGCCCCGCCCGCGCGCGGTTGAAATCGCTAAAGAGATCGCGCAACGGGCCTTCCTGGAAGGCATGCCCGACCTCCAGAGGATGCCCCGAAGTGGAGAAGCTCTTCAATCGCTGCGCAAGCCTGACGGAGAATTCCTTGAGAGCGGCGTGGCGCTCCTCGTAAGAAAGCGCGCTGGGCCAGACCCACTGAACGCTCAGCGGAGTCTCTCCCCACCCTTTCGCCGAACGGCCTGCGGAATCCTGGACGGTCATGCATACCCGAGCGCAGGTGACCGACGTCAGCGTTTCCGGGCCGAATTTCAGCGGCACGCGCGTCGTCACGGGGATGAAGTACAAAGACGCATCGCTCGCGCGCACATCCGTATTCTTTCCCATCAAGGCGCTCTCCTTCCTCACTCCGGCCGCCTGACAGCCCGTTGTAAAAGTGCGGCCCCTCGCAGTGTTCCCATAAGAGCATACATAACAGCGCCCGGCGGCGCCACTGCAAACCGGGCGTCAAGCCTTATCGCCATGAGGCTGCCGGAAATCCTCTTTGCGCAGGCCGAATTGTTTCATTTTTTCGTAGAGCGAGCGCTCCTGAAGCCCGGCTCGTTTGGCGGCTTCCCCGATTCGGCCGCCGGTGGCGAGCAGTAACCCCTCAATATACTGGCGCTCCAGGTCGGAGAAGAACGCTTCGCGCACTTCGCGCAGCGGCTTGGCGAGCCATGTTTCCGGCAGTTGGAGGTAATGGGCCGAATGCGGCGCCGGACCCGCGCCTGGTGATGCTGCTGCCGTCCCGGCGATGGATTCCGGCAGGTCATCCAGCGTGATCTCCGTATCGTCGCACAGCAGGATAGCTCGCTCGAGCACATTGTTCAGTTCCCGCACATTACCGGGCCACGGATATCGGCACAGGGCCTGCATGGCTTGCACGTTGATCCCCGTCACGTGCCGGCCAATTTCTCGCGCAATGTAGCGTATATGTCTTTCGACCAGGACGGGAATGTCCTCCCCGCGCTCGCGCAAAGGCGGGACGGTGACCGTCACGACGCTCAGCCGATGATAGAGATCTCTTCGGAAGCGGCCGGCCTCGACCTCGGGTTCGAGGGGACGGTTGCTGGCCGCGATGACGCGAACGTCCACGCCAAAGGACTTCTCGCTGCCGACGGGCTGAATTTCGTGCTCCTGGAGGACGCGCAGCAGTTTCACCTGGAGATGGACGGGGATTTCGCCGACTTCATCGAGGAACAGCGTGCCGTGATGGGCGATCTCGAACCATCCGCGGCGCGCCGCAGTGGCCCCGGTGAACGCGCCCCGCACGTGACCGAAGAGTTCGCTTTCCAGCAACTGTTCCGGCAACGCGCCGTAGTTGAGCGCGACGAAGCGTCCCGAGGATCGCGGACCTTCCGCGTGGATGGCACACGCCAGACGTTCCTTGCCGACGCCGGTTTCCCCTTCGATGAGCAAGGCGGTGTCGCTGCGCACCACGCGCGGCACCACGTTCATGAAAACCGCCATGGCGGGGCTTTTGGAAACGAAGTCCGCCAGCCGCAGCTCGGCCAGCGGCTGAGCGACGAAAAGACGTTTCTGCGCCAGCCGGCGGCGCTTCTCCAGCAGCGTTGCGATGACGTCGCGCGCCTGCTCGACCGCCAGTCCCGCGAACAGGATCGCGTCGCAACCCTCCGCCATGAGTCGCCCATGCGCCTTGGGATCGGCGCTGTCCGAAAGCACAACCGCTGCGGGCGAATCGGCGCGGCTCTGCAACTGGCGCATCTTGTCTTTCAGCGGATTCGGCAGAAAGGATTCGCTGATGATCAGCACATCGGCCGGCTCCCGAATGATCCGTTCCCAGAGGTCCTTCCGCGCGCGGGGCGTCTGGACCAGGACGTCCGGCCGCGCCAGAACCTCCCGGAGCCGTTGCCGCAACACGGAATCCTGGACTGCAAGGATAATTCGGATGAGCACGGCCTCGTATCCGCAAGAGCCCCGATCAGACCCCATCTTCCCGAACTGCATTATGTTTCCGATTCTATCGGATGTCAAGGCCCGATTCCTCGTTTTACCGCGCGTGGGCCGTTCGGCGGAGGGCCGACGTAACTGCCCGATGCCTATGGTGATATGACAAGTCTAAGGCCCATCCGCTCTGCGGCACGAGTATTGCAATGGGTCCTCCACGGACGAAGCGTCATCGAGAAGCCGGCGGGAAATCCGGACCAAGGAAGGCTGAAATGGCAAAGGACGTTACGCTATGGACCAGCCACAAACAGGCCGTCATCGTCTCGATAACCGACGGGGTGGAAAAGATCCTGCACGTCGAATCGAAAGCCCAAGGGGGCGTGGGGAAGAAACGGCGGCAACAGCGGGGTGAGCATTACCGGAAAGTGATCCGCGCTATTCAGGACGCACAGGAGATATTCATCCTCGGACCCGCGCAGGCCAAGATGGAGTTGAAGAGCGAAATCCTGAAAGCCGGGAAGCTTTCACTCAGAGTGGTGGGAACTGAAACCGCAGACGCCATGACCGAAGACGAACTGGTCGCATTGGCCAGGGTGATTTGCAGGTCTCGGATTGTTTAGTAGGGGCAACAGATAACCGCAATGGGAGCGCGATGGCCGAGGCGATAACGGCTCGGCCGCTGCTCGGGGTTAAGACGACGTTGCAACAGTGACGCGCAGGGAGCCGCGCCACATCTCTTTTTTCCATTGAAGGAGGCCGCCATGATCAGGATGAAGACGATCCTTCATCCCACGGACTTCTCCACACCGTCCAAGTATGCGCTCGAATACGCCGTCGCCTGTGCAAAGGAATTCGAGGCCAAGCTTTATCTCTTACATGTGATCCAGGAAATCCAAATCGGAACGTACTACGGCGTGCCTACGCTTCCGCCGCCGGCCCAGCTCGTGTTAGACCGGGATGAAATCATGATGGGTATCGAGAAGCAGGCGAGCAAGGCGCTGGAGGAGGTCCTCCCGCCGGAAGTTCGGGGCACGATCCCGGTCCAATACTTGATCCGTCACGGTGCGCCGTTCCTGGAGATCATCCGTTGTGCTGAGCAGATCGAGGCCGATATGATCGTCTGCGGCACCCATGGCCGCACCGGACTAAAGCACGCGATCATTGGTTCCGTGGCGGAGAAGGTCGTGCGCAAGTCGCCATGTCCGGTGCTCTCCGTCCGACATCCCGAACACAGGTTTGAAATGCCGACCGGGGCGTAAGGCTTGAACAAGAGACGCGAGGTCAGCGCGCGGGACCGGATTCACGGCGGGCCGCAGCGGCATTTAAAGAAAGCGCAATGAGAGTCAGTCCTTTCGCAGGAAAACCGCCGGAGCCGGGGATGCTGGTAAACGTCCCACGGCTCATCGCGGCGTATTATACCGAGGTTCCGGATGCGTCGGTCCCTGCGCAACGGGTCGCATTCGGCACATCAGGCCATCGCGGTTCCGCGTTCGACAAGGCTTTCAACGAATCCCACATCCTCGCTATCACACAGGCGATTTGCCTGTACCGAAAGCAGCGCCGGACCGATGGCCCGCTGTTTCTCGGCATGGACACGCATGCCCTTTCCGTGCCGGCCTTTGCCAGCGCGCTCGAGGTGCTGGCGGCGAACGGGGTGGAAGTCATGATCGCCGAAGGGGACGAATATACCCCTACGCCGGCCATTTCCCACGCGATTCTCACGTACAACCGCGGGCGCAAGGCAGGGCTCGCGGACGGCATCGTCATCACGCCGTCACACAATCCGCCCCATGACGGCGGCTTCAAGTACGACCCGCCCACCGGCGGACCGGCGGAGACCGGCGTGACCGGCTGGATCGGGGCAAAAGCAAACGAATTGCTTGAATCCGGCCTTCAAGGAGTGAAGCGCCTCCTGTTCGAGAAAGCCCTCCACGCCGCAACGACTCACCGGCATGACTATCTTAATGCCTACGTCAACGACCTCGGCAATGTGATTGACATGGACGCTATTCGAGGAGCGAAGATCAGCCTGGGGGTGGACCCGCTCGGCGGCGCCGGCGTCCATTATTGGGGACCGATTGCCGAGCGCTACGGGTTGAACCTCACCGTCGTCAACGAGACCGTTGATCCGACGTTCCGATTCATGTCGGTTGACTGGGACGGCCGGATCCGCACGGATCCCTCGTCGCCTTACGCCATGCAGAGGTTGATCGCCTTGAAGGATCGCTTCGAGATCGCTTTTGCCTGCGACGCCGACCACGACCGACATGGAATTGTCACCCGGAGCGCCGGGCTGATGCCGCCCAACCACTACCTGGCGGTCGCCATCTTCTATCTCTTCCGACACCGGCCGAAGTGGCATACGGACGCGGCGGTGGGCAAGACGGTGGTGAGCAGCCAGATGATCGATCGGGTCACCGCGAAGCTGGGGCGGAAGCTCTACGAGGTGCCGGTCGGCTTCAAGTGGTTCGTGGATGGCTTGGGCGATGGCTCGCTGGGCTTCGGCGGCGAGGAGAGCGCCGGCGCATCTTTCTTGCGGCTGGGCGGCAGCGTCTGGACGACGGACAAAGACGGGATCGTCCCGGCCCTGCTCGCGGCGGAAATCACGGCCCGGATGGAGAGGGATCCCGGCGAAGTTTACCGCGAGCTAACGCGCGAGTTCGGCGAGCCCGTTTACGACCGCGTTGAGGCCCCGGCCACTCCGGAGCAAAAGGCAATGCTGGAGAGACTCTCGGCGCAGCAGGTCCGGCGCACCGACCTGGCCGGGGAAAAAATCCGGACCATCCTCACCCACGCGCCCGGCAACGGCGCGTCCATCGGCGGATTGAAAGTCATGGCGGAAAGCGGATGGTTCGCGGCGCGCCCGTCCGGGACGGAAGACATCTACAAGATCTATGCGGAGAGCTTCCGCGGAGCGGAGCATCTGCGCCGCATCCTGGAGGAAGCACAGACCATCGTCAACGATGCCCTGGCTGCGGCGCCGTAGCGGCCGGGGCTTGCAGGCAATACAAATTTGGCGGAAATATTATGAGCGCACAAACGCCTGTCAGCAAGCCGATGATCCGGGCGGCGGAGGGAAAGACGATGAAAAAACCGACGGCGATCACCTGCTTGTTTCTGGATGTCGGCGGCGTGCTGCTCACCGACGGGTGGGACCATCATGCCCGCAAACGGGCGGCGAGGCACTTCAAGCTGGAGTGGACCGAGATGGAAGATCGGCATCAGCTGACCTTCGACACCTACGAGGAGGGAAAGCTCACGCTGGAGGAATATCTGGGTCGGGTGGTCTTCTACGAAAAGCGGCCGTTCACCCAGGTTCAGTTTCGGCGCTTCATGTTCGCGCAATCAAAACCTTACCCCCGGATGATCGAGCTGGTCCGCAAGCTCAAGACAAAGTACGGATTGAAGACCGTCGTGGTCAGCAATGAAGCGCGGGAATTGAATTGTCACCGGATTCGCAAGTTCAAGCTGGACGGCTTTGTGGATGCTTTTATTTCCTCCTGCTTCGTCCACGTCCGCAAGCCCGACGCGGACATCTTTCGGCTTGCGTTGGACATCGCCCAGGCGCCGGCCCGGCAGGTCGTCTATATCGAAAACACGCCGATGTTCGTCCAGGTCGCGCAGGGTCTGGGGATTCGAAGCATTCTTCATACGGATTACAAGGGCACGTCCGCAAGGCTGGCTTCGTTCGGATTGCAGAGTGGTGAAGGAGTCATCCGTGAAACCAGCTAAGTCACACATCCTGACGATCAATGGCGGCTCATCGTCCATCAAGTTCGCGCTGTTTGAGGCCGGTGACCCGCTCCGCCGAATTCTGGAGGGCGCGATGGAGCGGATTGGCCAGCCGGAGGCCACCTTGCGGGTGAAAGGTCCGAACCCGGCGGACACCTTTTCGCGGTCAGTGAAGGCGCCGGATCACACGGTGGCGGTGGGCGCCCTGATGGATTGGATCGAGGAACGCGGCGGGCGGGATACATTGGCCGCGGTGGGGCATCGCGTGGTGCATGGCGGGCCGAAGTACAGCGAGCCGCAGCGCATCACGGCCGAAATGGTCCAGGAACTGCACCGGCTCAGTCCATTCGATCCGGACCATCTGCCGGAGGAGATCTTGTTGACCGAGGCGTTTCATCGGCGATTTCCTGAGCTGCCGCAGGTGGCGTGTTTCGACACGGCTTTTCACCATGACCTGCCGCGCGTGGCCCGTCTGTTGCCGATCCCGCGCCGGTACGAGGCGCAGGGCGTGCGGCGATACGGATTTCACGGGTTGTCGTATGCGTTTCTCATGGGAGAACTGGCCCGCGTGGCCGGAGCAAAAGCGGCACAAGGCCGGGTCATCCTCGCCCACCTCGGCAATGGCGCGAGCCTGGCGGCCGTGCGTGACGGGAAATCCGTGGACACCAGTATGAGTTTCACGCCGACCGCCGGAGTGCCGATGAGCACCCGCTCCGGCGACCTCGATCCTGGACTGATTTGGTATCTGGCCCGCACTGAGAAAATGAACGCGAAGCAATTCAACGAGATGGTCAATTTCCAGTCCGGGCTGCTCGGCGTGTCGGAGACCAGTCCCGACATGCGCGACTTGCTCGACCGTGAGACGCAGGACGTGCGGGCGGCTGAAGCGGTCGCGATGTTTTGCTACCAGGTCAAGAAATGGATCGGCGCCTTCGCGGCGGCGTTGGGCGGGCTGGACACGCTGGTGTTCGCCGGCGGCATCGGAGAGAACGCGCCCATAGTCCGCGCCCGGATTTGCGACGGGCTGGGATTCGTTGGAATCGAACTCGATGAAAAACGAAATACGGCGAATGAGGGCGTGATTTCCACGGCGGCCAGCCGGGTTGCGCTCCGCGTCATTCGCACGGACGAAGAACTCACGATAGCCAGGGCGGTTTGCCACGTGCTCGGCCTGGGGTGAAAAAAGGAGAATTGGGTCATGGAGACGAAACCTCTTTCCCGGGAACTGCTCCACAAGATGGACGCCTACTGGCGCGCCGCCAACTATCTCTCGGTCGGGCAGATTTATCTCTACGACAATCCGCTGCTGAAGCAGCCGTTGAAACTGTCGCATGTGAAGCCGCTGGTGGTCGGACACTGGGGCACGACGCCGGGCCAGAACTTCATCTATCTGCATTTGAACCGCGTCATCAAGAAGTATGACCTGGACATGATCTACATTGCCGGTCCCGGTCATGGTGGCCCGGCGCTGGTGGGCAACACTTACCTCGAAGGCAGCTACAGCGAGGTTTATCCGAACATCAGCCAGGACGAAGCCGGGCTGAAAAAGCTGTTTACGCAATTCTCGTTCCCCGGCGGGATTTCCAGCCATGTTTCGCCGGAGACGCCGGGCTCGATTCACGAAGGCGGCGAACTGGGATATTCGCTCAGCCACGCCTTCGGTGCCGCGTTCGACAATCCCGATCTGGTCGTCGCCTGCATTGTCGGCGACGGTGAAGCGGAAACGGGTCCGTTGGCGACCGCCTGGCATTCCAACAAATTCCTCAACCCGATCAGCGATGGCGCCGTGCTGCCGATCCTGCACCTCAACGGCTTCAAGATCAGCAACCCCACCATCCTGGCCCGCATCGAGCATGAGGAATTGGAGCAATTTCTGCGCGGTTGCGGCTGGACGCCTTACTTTGTGGAAGGCGATCAGCCGGAAGAGATGCATCAACTTATGGCCGGCACTTTGGAAAGGGTCATCGAGGACATTCGGCAAATCCAAAGCAAGGCGCGAAGCCAGAACGACACCATGCGGCCGCGATGGCCCATGATCGTTCTGCGGTCGCCCAAGGGCTGGACGGGACCGAAAGTCGTGGACGGTCTGCCCTGTGAGGGCACGTTCCGGGCGCATCAGGTGCCGCTCCTGGTGGATTCCGCGCATCCTGAACATCTCAAGCAGCTTGAAAGCTGGATGAAGAGCTACAAGGCCGAGGAGCTGTTCGATGGGGATGGCCGGCTCATGCCGGAATTGGCCGAGCTGGCGCCCAGGGGCGATCGGCGGATGGGCGCCAATCCCCACGCCAACGGCGGCATTCTGCTGCGCGACCTGCAGATGCCGGACTTCCGCGTCCACGCGGTGAAGGTGCCTTCGCCCGGCGCCGTGGACGCCCAGGATACGCTCGTGCTGGGCAATTTTCTGCGTGACGTGACCCAGCTGAATCAGGAACATCGCAATTTCCGGATATTCGGTCCCGATGAGACGCTCTCGAATCTGCTCGGCGCGGTCTTTGAAGTCACCCATCGTCAGTGGGACGCCCGCGCGGTAAAGAATGATGAATTCCTCGCGCCCGCCGGGCGCGTGCTGGACTCGATGCTGAGCGAGCACCAGTGCGAGGGTTGGCTGGAGGGTTATCTGCTCACCGGACGGCACGGGATGTTCAACTGTTATGAGGCGTTCATCCACATCATTGATTCGATGTTCAACCAGCACGCCAAGTGGCTGAAGGTCACCTCGCAACTGCCCTGGCGGCGGAAGATCTCGTCACTGAACTACCTGCTCGCCTCTCACGTCTGGCAGCAGGATCACAACGGCTTCACGCACCAGGACCCCGGCTTCCTCGACCACGTTGTGAACAAGAAGGCCGATATCGTGCGTGTTTACCTGCCGCCCGACGCCAACTGCCTGTTGTCGGTTTTTGACCACTGTCTGCGCAGCCGGCATTATGTCAACGTGGTGGTCGCGGGAAAACATGCGCTGCCCCAATGGCTGACGATGGACGAGGCGGTGGTGCATTGCACGGAAGGAATCGGCATCTGGCAATGGGCCAGCAACGACCAGGGCGCCAAGCCGGACGTGGTGATGGCCTGCTGCGGCGACACGCCCACGCTTGAGATCCTGGCGGCCGTTTCCATCCTTCGCAAACATCTGCCCGCCCTGAAAATCCGGGTGATCAATGTCGTGGATCTGATGAAGCTGCAACCTCAAAGCGAACACCCGCATGGGTTGAGCGAAACGGATTACGATGCGCTCTTCACGAAAGACAGGCCCATCATCTTTGGCTTCCACGGCTACCCCTGGCTGGTCCATCGGCTGACCTACCGCCGGACCAACCGCAACCTGCACGTCCGTGGCTACAAGGAAGAGGGCACGATCACGACAGCCTTTGACATGAGGGTGCAGAACGAACTGGACCGGTTCCACCTGGTACAGGACGTGGTGGATCGGCTGCCGAAGCTGGGCGCCAAGGGGGCCTACCTGAAGCAGATGGTGCAGGACAAGCTCATCGAGCATAAACAGTACATCTGCAAGCACGGCGAAGACATGCCGGAAATCCGGAACTGGAAGTGGAGCATCCCCAAATGAATACGCAAGAGCTTATGAAAACCGCCCGGGCGCTGGTCGCCGGCGACAAGGGCCTGCTGGCGATGGATGAAAGCAATCCAACCTGCAACAAACGGTTCGCCAGGTTGGGGATTCCCCAGACCCAGGAGGCCCGGCGCGCTTGGCGGGAGTTAATTGTGACCGCGCCTGGTCTCGGCGAGTGCATCAGCGGCGCGATCCTATATGACGAGACGATCCGCCAGCAGAAGAAAGACGGCACTTCCTTTCTTAAAGCCATCACTAATGTGGGAATCATTCCGGGCATCAAAGTTGACACCGGCGCCAAGGACATGGCCGGTCATCCTGGAGAAAAAATCACTGAAGGTCTGGACGGATTGCGCGACCGTCTGGCAGAATACTCTCAGATGGGCGCCCGTTTTGCCAAGTGGCGCGCGGTGACTGCCGTGGGCGATGGCATTCCCAGCCGGGGTTGCATCGAGGCCAACGCGCAGGCGTTGGCTCGCTATGCCGCGCTGTGTCAGGAAGCCGGCCTGGTCCCCGTCGTCGAGCCGGAAGTGCTCATGGACGGCGATCATACCCTCGGACGATGCTCCGAGATAACGGAGGAAGTCCTGCGAACGGTTTTTCACCAGCTTTACACGCAACGGGTGATGCTGGAGGGAATGATCCTGAAGCCCAACATGGTGCTTCCGGGTTTGGCCTGCCCAAAGCAAGAAGCGGTGGACGAGACAGCCGATGCCACGGTGAGGTGTCTCTTGCGAGCCGTCCCGGCTGCCGTTCCAGGGATTACGTTCCTGTCGGGCGGCCAATCCAGTGAACTGGCCTCGGCGCGTTTGAATGCCATGAACGTCAGGTTCAAATCGCGGCTGCCCTGGGCATTGGCGTTTTCATTTGCCCGCGCCATCCAGCAACCGGCTTTGGAGATTTGGCGAGGCGAGCAGGCCAACGTGTCGGCGGCGCAGAAAGCTCTATACCATCGGGCCAAGTGCAACCGCGCTGCGCGCCGGGGCGAATACAATGCTGCAGTGGAAGGGAGATGAGCATGAAAAGGAGCATCCGGTCACTCACCACACTCGCGGCATGGAAGGCTCTCGAAGCGCATTACCCGAAAGTCCGGGAGCTGCATCTCCGGAAACTCTTCGCGGACGATCCGAAGCGCGGGGAGCGCATGACCGTTGAGGCCGTCGGCATCTACGTTGACTATTCGAAGCACCGCATCACCGATGAGACGCTCCGGCTCCTTCTGCAATTGGCGGAGGAGTCCGGCTTGAGGGACCGTATCAATGCCATGTTCCGGGGCGAGAAGATCAACGTCACGGAGAAGCGGGCCGTCCTGCACACGGCCCTGCGCGCCCCCAAAGGGCAATCCATCGTCGTGGACGGCGAAGACGTCGTGCCCCAGGTCCACGCCGTGCTCGACAAAATGGCTGACTTCTCCGCCCGGGTGCGCAGCGGGGAGTGGAAGGGCTACACCGGCAAGCGAATCCGCAACGTCATCAATATCGGCATCGGCGGGTCTGACCTGGGGCCGGTGATGGCGTACGAGGCGTTGCGGCATTACAGCCAACGCGACCTGACCTTCCGCTTCGTCTCCAACATTGACGGCGCCGACTTTGCCGAGGCCACGCGCGACCTCGACGCCGGGGAGACACTGTTCATCGTCTCGTCGAAAACCTTTACGACACTGGAGACGATGACCAACGCGTACACGGCCCGCGACTGGGCCCTCAAGACCTTGAAGCATCCCGCCGCCGTGGCCAGGCATTTCGTCGCGGTCTCGACCAACGCCGGCGAAGTGGCCAAGTTCGGCATCAACACCGCCAATATGTTCGAGTTTTGGGATTGGGTCGGCGGGCGGTACTCAATGGACTCGGCGATCGGCCTCTCGACGATGATCGCCATCGGCCCAGACAATTTCCGCGCCATGCTCGACGGTTTCCACGAGATGGACGAGCATTTCCGCACGGCCCCTTTCGAGCGCAACTTGCCGGTGCTTATGAGTCTGCTGGGCCTCTGGTACAATAACTTTTTCGGCGCGCAGACCCTGGCGGTTCTTCCTTACGAGCAGTACTTGAAGCGCTTCCCGGCTTACCTCCAGCAGTTGACGATGGAGAGCAATGGCAAGCAGGTCACGCTGGATGGGACTGAGGTCGCCTGCCAAACCGGGCCCATCTACTGGGGCGAGCCGGGCACCAATGGCCAGCATTCCTTCTACCAACTGATTCATCAGGGGACCAAGCTCATCCCCTGTGACTTCCTCGGGTTTGTTCAGCCGCTTAACCCCCTCGGCCGCCACCACGACTTGCTTTTGGCCAACATGTTTGCCCAGGCAGAGGCGCTGGCCTTTGGCAAAACGCCGCAGGAGGTCCGAGCCGAGGGCACACCGGCATGGCTGGCGCCGCACCGAGCCTTTGAGGGCAACCGTCCGTCCAGCACGATCCTCCTGGAACGGCTGACTCCGGCGGCGCTGGGGAAGCTCGTCGCACTGTACGAACACAGCGTCTTCACTCAAGGCGTCATTTGGAACATTGACTCATTTGACCAGTGGGGAGTCGAACTGGGCAAGGCGCTTGCCGTGCGCATCATCCCCGAGCTGGAGACCGGGGCCAAAGGCCAACTCGGGCATGACAGCTCAACTAATACCCTGATCCGGCGCTACACAAAGTTCAAGGAGCTGTTGGGTGGGCGATAAAGCCAATGCGATGCTAGGACCGAAGCCCGACGCGAAGGACGATTGGAAATCCCTTCCCATGCCGAAACTGCAGGCAGAATTGGGGTCGTCGCCGGATGGCCTCAGCCAAGCCGAGGCGCAGAAACGGCTGACCCAGTACGGGCCGAATGAGATTGAAGAGAAGAAAACCAATCTGTTCCTGAAATTCCTCACCTATTTTTGGGGACCCATCCCGTGGATGATCGAAGTGGCCGTGATCCTGTCGGCCGTCGCCCGGCATTGGCCGGACTTTGGCATCATCCTCCTTCTGCTGCTGGCCAACGCCGTGGTCGGATTCTGGGAAGAACACCAGGCGGGCAATGCCATCGCTGCGCTGAAGGCCGAGCTGGCGGTCAAGGCTCGGGTGAAACGTGATGGGAAGTGGGTCAACCCGGCGGCGCGTGAGTTGGTGCCGGGCGATGTCATCCGCATACGCCTGGGCGATATTGTGCCGGCGGATGCGCGCCTGCTGGACGGCGACCCGGTGGAGGTGGATCAATCCGCGCTGACGGGAGAATCGTTGCCCGCCGAGCGCAAACCGGGAGAGGCGGTGTTCTCGGGTTCGATCATTCGCCAGGGTGAAATCGGCGCACTGGTCTATGCCACGGGCGCGAAAACCTATTTCGGGAAGACGGCGCAACTGGTGCAGGAGGCACATACGGTCAGCCATTTCCAACGCGCCGTGTTGAAAATCGGCAATTACCTGATCATCCTTGCGGCCGTTTTGGTGGCGGTAATCATTACCTTCGCGCTCTTCCGCGGCGACCCGGTCCTCACCACATTGCAATTCGCCTTGGTGCTGACCGTAGCTGCGATTCCCGTGGCGATGCCGACAGTGTTGTCGGTGACGATGGCGGTCGGTGCGCGCTTGCTCGCCAAGAAACAAGCGATTGTGAGCAAGCTGGTGGCTATCGAGGAATTGGCGGGCGTGGACGTGCTGTGCGCGGACAAGACCGGGACGCTGACCCAGAACAAGCTGACGCTGGGCGACCCGTTCAGCGTGAACAATGTCCCCGCCGATCAAGTCATCCTCGACGGCGCGCTGGCATCGCGTACGGAAAACAACGACACCATTGATCTAGCCGTTCTGGGCAGCCTGAAAGACAAAGAGGCCGTGAAGGCTTATGATGTGGTTCATTTCCAGCCGTTCGACCCGGTGCATAAACGCACCGAAGCCACCGTCAAAGCCAAAGACGGCAAGACGTTCAAGGTGACAAAGGGCGCGCCGCAGGTGATTTTGCAGTTGTCGGCCAATGCCGGGCAGGTGAAATTCGACGTCGAGAAGGCGGTCAACGAATTCGCGGCACGCGGCTTTCGTTCGTTGGGCGTGGCGCGGGCCGAGGGCGACGGGCAATGGCAGTTCTTGGGCGTGTTGCCCTTGTTCGATCCGCCACGTGAAGATGCCAAGGCAACCATCGCGACCGCGCTGGGGATGGGCGTAAAGGTCAAGATGGTTACGGGCGATGCACTGGCCATCGCCAAGGAAACCGCCAAAAAGCTGGACATGGGCACGAATATTCTCGATGCCGCCGGCCTGGGCGACTCGAAAAAGAAAGAGACCGCAGAGGTCGCCGAGTCCATCGAGAAGGCCGACGGCTTCGCGCAGGTGTTCCCCGAGCACAAGTTCCACATTGTGGACGTCCTGCAACAACGCGGCCACATGGTCGGCATGACGGGCGACGGGGTGAACGACGCGCCGGCGCTGAAGAAAGCCGACTGCGGCATCGCGGTCTCCGGCGCGACGGATGCGGCGCGCGCGGCGGCATCCATCGTGTTGTTGGCACCCGGGCTGTCGGTGATCATTGACGCGATCAAGGAGAGCCGCAGAATTTTTCAGCGAATGAACAGCTATGCGATCTACCGCATCGCCGAGACGCTGCGCGTGCTGTTGTTTATGACACTCGCGATCCTGGTGTTTAACTTCTATCCGTTGACCGCAGTGATGATCGTGATGCTGGCGTTGCTCAACGATGGAGCGATCCTGTCCATCGCGTATGACAACGTTCATTACAAGGATAAGCCCGAGGCTTGGAATATGCGCCTGGTGCTGGGGATCTCCACGGTGCTAGGCGTCATCGGGGTCGTATCGGCCTTTGGCCTGTTTTATCTCGGCGAGCGCGTCTTTCATCTCGACCGCGTTCACGTCCAGACGCTGATGTATCTGAAGCTGTCCGTTGCCGGACATTTGACAATTTTCCTAACGCGCACGCGCGGCCCGTTCTGGTCCATTCGTCCCGCGCGGATTTTATGGGGGGCCGTGCTCGGCACGCAACTCGTGGCGACGTTGATCGCGGTCTATGGGCTGTTCATGACGCCCCTCGGCTGGGGTTGGGCGCTTTTCGTTTGGGGCTATGCTCTGGTGTGGTTCCTCGTGAATGACCGGGTGAAACTGCTTGCGTATCGGGTTTTCGATCCCGCCAAAGCCGAACCTGAACTTGAAGCCAGGACACCTTCCGATTTGACGCCCCAGGTCGCCACACGGGCATATCAACTATACGAGCAGACGGGCCGCCAGGACGGCGGATCAGCTCAGAACTGGGAGCAGGCGGAGCGGGAGATTAAGAAAGAGGAGCCCCATAAATCATCAGCCGCGAACACCGCGGCCGCCTCGCGCGAAGTTCCGACCGACCATCCCGAGGTCCTTGCCTGTTGACTGCGGCGGATTCCCGCATGGTTCCAAACCTCATCCGAGCGCTGCGCAGCCTCCAAGGATATTATCGTAGAGCGCCGCCCAACCCGCGTCAACTGTTCGTGCAAGCCGCGATACTCAAGGTCGCAGGCGCAGGCAAACAGATACTGTCAAGCGCCAGGATCAGGGTTAGTGTTCCGGCGGCCCTTGCGTGAGGCGCGCTGCCGTCACGGTGCGACTACAGCGAAACGCGGCCTGACTTAGTACTGCATTTCATAAGTCCGAGTGGACTTATGAAATGCAGTACTCCACAGGGGCTTTGCCCCTATGGCGCTCCAAGACGCTCGTCGCAAGCTCGGCGCTGCGCCCGC
>Ga0181539_1000367_pt1 | contig 54678 bp, 58 predicted proteins | sample PEATcosm2014_Bin_46_FD_119767 | JGI IMG/M metagenome (GOLD analysis project Ga0181539, IMG submission 119767) | Peatland microbial communities from MTU Mesocosm Facility, Houghton, MI, USA - PEATcosm2014_Bin23_60_metaG | ecosystem: Environmental > Terrestrial > Soil > Wetlands > Peat | place...
ACGGGCCCTCGGAGAGCGCCTTCTTTATCGCCCCACCAGTTCCCAGCGGCGCATCCTCGACGGAGTAGGCAATGGAGACACCCTTGTAGTTCTTGCCGAAGTGCTCCTGGAGCTTCTCCCATTTGTAGCCGCAGGCGAAGACGACATGCTCGACGTTCGCCTCCTTTGCGAGCCAGTCCAGCTGGTATTCCGAGATTGGGCGCCCGCCGACTTCTATCAACACCTTAGGTCTGTCGCCGGTCAGCGACCCTAGCCGCATTCCTTGCCCGCCGGCAAGGATTATCGCCTTCATCAATGCGGCGACCTATAGCTGGGAGCCATGGGGTGCCGAGCGGGAGAATGTCATAAAATACCTTTTGAATGCCTCACATCGTAGAGGGCCCAAGTGGAGAACTCAGTTCTGAGTTCAAATCAGAACAGGATATCTCAGGCATTCTGAGGACTTTCAGTCGATGTGGAGGTCATCTCCAGGCGATTCAGGAGTCTCGTCGTAGCTGCGAGTAGACCTTGGTCACGTAGTCTCCCACCATCCTGTACGAGTTGAAGAGGGGGCCTACGGTCGCGATGCTCATCCTGGACATGTTCAACCACCTCGCTCTGTCGTTGTAGTATGTCGGAACGATCTCGTCCGCGAGCTTCCTGTACATGTCGTCAATGTCTTCCCTGTCGACCGGGCCACTCAGGTCATTCCATTCCGGCCTTCGACCGATTCCCCATCCGTTGATACCCTCAATTCCTTCCTCGAGCCACCACCCGTCGTAGACGCTGAAGTTCAGCGCCCCGTTCATGGCCGCCTTGATTCCGCTCGTCCCGCAGGCCTCTAGGGGCCTCCTGGGATTGTTGAGCCAGACGTCTGACCCAGCGACGAGAAGCTTAGCCATCTCGATGTCGTAGTTCTCCAGGATTGCGACCTTCACCTTCTGCGAACCCCGATTCAGTAGGTCTGCCCCGTGGATCGCATCGGCGAGCATGCCCTTCGCCACATCGTCCTGCGGGTGGGCCTTCCCGGCTATGATGACCTGCACGTCCCCCTTCTCAACCGCGATTCGTTGGAGGCGCTCTGGGTCGCTCAGGATCATGTTGTTGCGCTTGTAGCTCGTTATCCTCTTTGCGACGCTGATTGTAAGGGTGCCTTCGTCAAGGCGAAGGCCCGTGTGGTCGTTCACCATGGCGACCAGCGTCTTTTTGACAGAGTTCCGAGCATGCGCCAGGTCTTCGGCCGGGATTCCCATGGCCCCGACCAACAACGAAGGGGATTCTTGCCACCCTGGGAGGTGGCGGTCGTACACCCTCTTCAGCTCGTCATATACCCATCTCCTGTGATAGACCCCGTTGGTGACGTAGCAGATGTCGTCGCGGCCGAGCACGCTTTCTGATACAAATCTGTGCTTCAGAGAGACCGCGTTCGTCACGCCGCTGTACTTGGCCGCCAGCCTAGAGAGATTGATGGAGCCGTCGACCGACTCTCTGGCCCAATCGACCCATGTGTACCTCGAGAGCGCTTCTTCGACCGTGGCAAGGGGGAAGACATCATTCCCGGATGCGAGCGGGGTGTGTGTGGTGAAGGCACAGCGTCGGCGCGTGGCTTCGGGACTCCCCGTATCCCTGAGCAAGTCGACCGTCGCGAAGGCCGCGTGGCTCTCGTTCAGGTGGTAGACGTCCACGTCCCTTCCAAGGGCCTTGAGAATCCGGTAGCCTCCGATTCCCAGGATGATGTCCTGGAGCATGCGATGCCGGACTTCTCCGCCGTACAGGCGCTCGGTCGCTTCACGGACGCTCTTGTCGTTCTCGGGGAAGTCGGTGTCCAGGAACAGCACGCTGGTCTCTGTCTTTCCCCGTATCTTGTATTCCCAAGCCCCCACTCTCTGAACCGTATTTCCGAGTTCGACGTTGGCCCGGGCGCCGGTGGACGAAAGGATTCGAGCGTAGTCCCAGGGCTGGGGAGCATCAAGCTGGCCGCTTTCATGGTCCAGCTTCTGAGACCCGTATCCATTCCTCGAGAGGAGCGTAATGAATGTGGCGGGTAGCCCAAGATCCGCGAACGAGAAGGCAAGGTCCCCCGCCAGTACCCCCAGACCTCCGCAGTAGGTCGGAATGTGGCTGGCAACTCCAATTTCCATTACGAAAATCGCTGTCTTCAATTCAATGACCCATCAGGATAAGCCTGCTACTGCGGCCCCCGCGGGGTGTTTAAACGATTCCACGGCTGACGATTTCACGGCTGCAAGAGGCGGGCGTTTGTCGCGGCCTCACGGCACCGGAAGGGGAGAGCAAGGCTAATTACCGCTCCCCGGTCGCTGCCTGACGCCAGGATGTTCTCGGACACAGTGCGTGCAGAATCTGGGAGACCATCGCGATGAGGATTTTCATGCTCAGCTGGGAGTACCCCCCGAGAATAATCGGCGGCCTTGCCAGGCATGCCGAGGGACTCTCCAAGGCGCTGGCGTCACTCGGACACGAAGTTCACGTCGTAACGCTCGATTTTCCTGGGGCACCCTACGAAGAGGCAGAAGTTCCCCTATACGTCCACAGGGTAGCGGTCGAACTGCCGGCGCCGACCTTCCACACGTGGGTCCTGCTCTTCAACCACTTTTTCGAGAAACGAGTGGGTCAGCTGGCGAAGAAGTACGGGCCGCCTGACATCATCCATGCGCACGACTGGCTCACCGTTCCTGCAGGAGTGGCTTCGAAGCACCTCATGAGGGTCCCCCTCGTGATGACCTTCCACAGCATGGAATCTTTGCGTTCTTCCTCCTCCCGTTCCCCGGAATCCGCAATGGTGGGGGGGTTGGAGTGGTGGGGTTCCTACGAGGCAGCGAAGGTGATAGCCGTGAGCGAGTGGATGAAGTCGGAAGTAGTTTCCCAGTTCAAGGTGCCGCCGAGCAAGGTGGTGGAGATCCCGAACGCGGTGGACATGGCCAAGTTCGAGAAGCCCGTGGACGTTGAGGCTACGAGGATGAAGTGGAACGTTCAGCCTGGAGAGAAATTGATCACGGCCGTGGGCAGGCTCACCTCACAGAAGGGGTTCGACTACCTGATAAGGGCGCTCGCGGGTGTCCAGAAGTCCATCCCTGACTCGAAGCTTCTCGTAGTGGGAGACGGATACATGCGGGGGGAGCTCGAGGCGCTGGCGAAGAGCGAGGGGGTCGCGGCGAGGACCACATTCACTGGATTTCTAAGCGATGGTGACCTGGTCGACGCCATTAGGTCCTCTGACATGGTGGCAGTCCCCTCTCGATTCGAACCCTTCGGCATCATCGCACTCGAGGCCATGGCGGCCGGGGTCCCGGTCGTGGTGTCGAACGTCGGAGGGCTGGCGGAGATAGTCGAGGATGATGTGGACGGCCTGGTGGTGGACCCAAACAGCCCCCACTCGATCGCGAAGGCGACAATCAGGTTGCTCTCCGACCGGGCGGTGGCGTCTCGGTTGGCTGCAAGAGCGAAAGAGAAGGTCAAGGCCTATAACTGGGAGCACTCGGCTGCAAAGACACTGGAAGTCTACGAGGCTGCGATCGGTGAGGCCAGATATGAGTGAACTCCCGAAGAGAATCCTTTCCTTGCTGATGGTTATGGGGGCTCAATCGCCGGACAGAGCCATGAGCATCGACGATCTGGCTGGCAAGCTCGGGATGGGAAGGAGCGCCGTCGAATCGGAATTGAAATCGCTCATCGATGCAGGATACGCAAAGCTCGTGGACGAATCGGGAACCAGCGCCGTGTACCTGACGGTGACGGGCATCATCACAGCGTCATCGACCTATTCGTGACAGTGCAAGAATATTAGGCCGCACCGAATTGCCCTACTGCTTGTCCTCGACAGACATCTCCGAGCTGAGAGTGATCATCCCGGTTGGAGGAGAAGCAGAGCGGCTCAAGCCGCTTACCGCAGAGTCATCAAAAGCGGTCGTTAGGATTTTCAACAGGCCACTGGTCGAGTATGCGATGGTCGAGCTCGCTCGCCAAGGAGTGAGGCACTTTGTCTTTGGGGCCAAGGGGTACGTCAACTACCGGAGCCTCTTCGACTACTTCGGGGAGGGGATGGGATTCTCGTACCAGTACAGAGTGAGGCCGCGAGTCCACATCAAGTACCAGCCCAGGATAGACGATGTGGGCAGCGCCGATTCGGTCAGGATCTTGATGCACTACTACGGCATTCAGAAGACATTCCTGGTCGTCCAGGGGGACAATCTGTTCGGACTCGACCTGGCCGACCTCCTGGACTTCCGGAAGAAGACCAACGCGTTCATGGTCGTAGTCTTGACACCGGTGGACGACGTCGAGGCGTACGGAGTCGCCGACACGGACGAAACAGGAAGGATCAGGCGATTCGTGGAGAAGCCGACCAGGGACAAGGCACCGTCCAGGATGGCGAACACCGGCATCTACCTCATCTCGCCTGAGATAGCGAAGGTCTTCGAGGAGCCGGAAGTCCAGCAGATGATAAAGGTCGGGAAGCGGCTCGATTTCGGGCTCGACATGATTCCCTACCTTGTCGACAGGTACCCGGTGTACGGATACTACATGCAGGGAGACTGGCTGGACGTGGGGACGCCCAAAGGGTACCTGAAGGCGATGACCAACCTCTTGAACAGGAAAGAGAGACCGGGGATGTACCTGGGTGACCCTGTTCCACAGCTCCCCAACGTGTGGATTCAGGGAAGTAGTCCGGAGTCGATTAGTCGTAGGGATGAGATAGTTCAGAGTGTGCTTTCAGGCAAGATACGCCTCGAAGGGAATGTCTACATCGGACACCACTGCCAGATCGAGGAAGGGTCGATCATCAGGGACTCCTGCATAGACAACTTCTGCATCCTTGGCAGAGACGTTACAATCGAGCGCTCGGCGATAATGGATCGCGTGGTGATAGAGGACGGGGCGTTAATACAGGACAGCATCGTCGGCCGCCATGTGCGGGTGGCTTCCTCTGTGAAGAGGCCGACGTGGATCACGGGGTTGAGCGTGATCGGGGATGACGTCGACATTGGGGAGGGGGCGACACTCGCCTCGACCAGGGTCAACCCGCACAAGGTCATTCCAGAGGGCGCGAACATCCAGGGGCAGTTTCTTGAGTAAGACTTACTTACTCCGCGCATCCAGTGGGACGCATGTCAGTGGCGAAAGGCGTAGCGAAGGTGATACTCGCTCGGGTGCCTGCCGACAAGGCATTCTACTTCTACGGCGAAATAGGGAAACCGCTGGGAACCTTCGCTTCCAGTCTAGAAGAGTTCGGCGAGAAGCTGAAGCGCGTCGAGTCGAAGTCGCTCGAGTTCCACACGCACAGAGGGGATTTCGAGAAGTGGGTCTACATGCTGGGAGACGGAGAGCTGGCGAAGAGCCTGATCAAGGTCAGGGATGCCAACCATTCCGGGGAGACGCTCCGGACCGAGCTTGTGAAGACCGTCCAGACAAGGATCAATCAACTGAAGAGGCCAGCTCCGAAGTAGATAGAAGGTCGACGGGCACAGACAGCCAGTCAGTGGGTCTCTTTCAGGCACGGCCGTCTGCCGCTGTCACTTCGGCTAGTCGTGGGAGATTGCCCTCGCCGAGCTGGTGAGGGAGGACACGCCACCGCCAGTTCCCCCTGGCAGCGGACGGGTCGTTCATCCTGGCCTCGCTCCCCAGGCCGATGAGGTCCTGGAGGGGTACGATGCAGAGTTCGGCGGCCGACCTCATCGCCATACCGAGGAACTCGTCGCACACGCTCCGTTCGGTGACGGCCCGGCCTAGGTAACCCGAGAGCGCTTCCCTCTCGCGCGGTCCGGCCTCATCCCTGAACCAGCCGAGTGTGGTGTTCGTATCATGAGTGCCCGTGCAGACAAGGGAATGCCGCGGGTGGTTCACCGGCAGGTAGGGGTTGGTCGGGGAGCCGTCGAAGGCGAACAACAGGACCTTCGTGCCGGGGATTCCCAGCGTGCTGATGGCCTCTCTCACATCGTCCGTAATCACCCCCAAGTCCTCTGCCAGGAAGGGAAGGCCGGGGAAGTTCTGCCTGAGAGTTCCGAGGAACGACTTCGGCGTATCTACCCACTTCCCGTTGACCGCCGTCTCCTCTGCAGCAGGGACCTCCCAATAGGCAACGTAGCCCCGGAAATGGTCGAGCCTGACAAGGTCGAACAGCTCTAGGCTCCTGTTCATCCTGTCTGTCCACCATCGATAACCCGTCTCTTCCATCATGTTCCAGTCATAGACGGGGTTCCCCCATCTCTGCCCCTTGCTGCTGAAGTAGTCTGGGGGAACCCCTCCGACATAGACCGATCGCCCGGTGGCGTCGAGCTTGAAGAGTTCAGGGTGCGTCCACACGTCCGAGCTGTCGTGGAGGACATAGAACGGGAGGTCACCGATGATTCGGACGCCCTTTGATTTCGAGTACGTACGCAATTCGGACCACTGTCTGTCGAACACGTATTGGTCGAATACCGTCCTCTCTACCGCCGGCTTCAGAAGCCGCTTCTTATCATCGAGAGCGGCCGGGTTCCTCCTCCTGATGTCCTCGGGCCACAGGGACCATCCCCCTCCGTTCTCCTGGCTCAGGGCGTCGTAGAGGGCGAAGTCTTCAAGCCATGCAGTGTTCCGGGCGCGAAAGTGCAGGAACTCGCTTTCGTTCCTGACACGGGGATAGCCGAACCGGTAGGCCCTTTCGAGCAGGCGGTCCTTGAACGCCAGCGCGGACTCATAATCCACCCTGGATGGGTCGCTTTGGGGAGCGTCGTCCGGAAGACCTGGGAGGAGTCCCTCTTTCACTAGTTTCTCGGGGCTTACGAGAAGCGGGTTGCCAGCAAAGAGTGAACGGGAGCTGTAGGGAGACCCGTGCCCGGCGACGGGAGTCAGCGGCAGGACCTGCCAGTAGGATTGGTCGGCGGCCTGCAGTTGGTCGACGAACCTGAACGCTGACTGACCCAGGTCGCCCACTCCCCACCGAGAAGGGAGCGAAGTGAGATGAAGGAGAACGCCGCTACTTCTCTTCACTGGACGGTCCCTTCACTCGCGCCAGCTTCGGGTGAGACCGTCGTTTCTCGGTCGCTGTACGCGACCGTTTCACCCTTCGGTGCCTTCGCCAGCGCCACGTACACCTGATCCCCGGTCTTGAACCTGGCCTCGTTTGAAGGCGCGGCCGCGAGCATCCGTATGAACTCCGGCTCCAGATTCATTCCCGTCAGCTCAGCGGCCAGCTCCATACTTCGGGCTGCGTACCTTAGCGCCTGCACACTCTCGATGCGCGAGATGTCCTCCCAGAACCAGCCGCAGCTGGCAAACATCAGGGCCGAGCATTCGAACATTCTGAGGAGCCTGACTCCTTTCTCACTCTCCTCGACGGAAGGTTTCGACCTGTAATGGCCGATGAGGTACTCTTGGAGTGAAGCGTCGTCGTCCGCGACAGAGGCGAACTCGTTGGCTGCAGCCCGGGGGTCAATGAATACCTTACCGCCTTCTCGGTCGTAGATGTCGGCCAGGCGGCCTCTCAGCCAGTCCATGGAGGCGCGAAGCGGGGCACGCCATTCCTGACTGTGACCGGGTCGGACTTCCGCACCGCAGCCGCAGTTGCTTCTCCAGCGCTCGACGCCATGGGGGCAGCTCCAGGAGGTGCGCTCGACTATCCTGACCTCGTGGGTCGGAGGCGCCAGAGAGAGGAATTGCCCGTAGTTGGCGATGGAAGCCAGCTTGCTTCCGTCGATGCGCGAAAGACAGTGTGAGAGGGCTGCGTTGCCGTTCTTGTGATGGTGGCCATAGGTCTCTCCGTCCGAGGCGACGTTCACGAGCTGCGGCTCGTCCGAGTTGGAGAAACTTCTGAGGAGAGCGTCGGGGAATGCGTCCCTACTTTCCAGGAGGTTCCCAAAGGCGACCTTCGTAGAAAGAGAGTTGTCGTAGAAGAACAGGGTGATGGTTCTCCCTGACTGGAGGTTGCAGGCATAGGCCCGCCTGGGGTCGACCCTCCCGCCGGAAACGTCGGTCCAATCCTCCTCCCCGGCACTCCTTATCGCTGAAGCCTGATTCGGGGAAAGCAGTGTGAATTCCAAGTCAGCTTCTGCGAGCGCCTCAAGCGTGTCCAGATCGACCGCGGTCTCAGGGAGCCACATGCCTTCCGGACGGCGGCCGAACCTCCTTTCGAAGTCCTCCACACCCCACTGGACCTGGGTGCGTTTGTCTTTCGGCTCAGCGAGCGGCATGACCATGTGGTTGTAGACCTGTGCCATGGCCGACCCGTGTCCTCCGAACCGCTTCATGCTGGACCGGTCGGCGTCGATTATCGACTCGTAGAGTTCCGGATAATGAGACTCGAACCATCGAATCAGGGTAGGTCCGAAATTGAAGCTCATCTGGCTGTAGTTGTTCACGAACTGTGTAATTATTCCCCGTTCGTCCAGAAGGGGGGAGGCAGCGTTGGGGACGTAGCACTCTGAAGCGATTCGCTCGTTCCAGTCGTGAAACGGGCGAGCGGATTCCTCCTCCTCGACCCTCCCAGTCCAAGGGTTCTCCCTCGGTGGTTGATAGAAGTGACCGTGAATGCAGACAAACCTGCGCAATCAGGGCTGCAGACGGAGGAGCGGAGTTAAGCTTTGTTCGCCCGTCGATGTTCTTCTGCAGCCCCTTTGGTCGGCCAGGAGACCGGCTTGAGGAAGAGGACCGCCAAGGGTGGCAGGGTGAGGGAGACGGAATGAGGACGGCCGTGGTAAGGGTCGCTTCTGGCTGTCACGCGAGTGAGGTTCCCGAGACCCCCACCGCCGTATTCCTTTGCATCGCTGTTGAGCAACTCTGCCCACTCCCCCTGAGCAGGAACTCCGACAACATAGTTGTGCCGAGGGACCGGTGTGCAGTTGCAGACGACGAGAATCGGGCTCTGGTCCCCTGCGTCCCTTCTGAGGAACGAGATCACACTATTATTGGAGTCTGCGAAATCGACCCACTCGAAACCCTTCGCCTCGAAATCGGTGTCGTGAAGTGATGGTTCGGTCCTATAGACCCGGTTGAGGTCCCTGACCCAGCGGTGAACGCCTTCGTGCATGCCTTCGCCAAGCAGATGCCAGTCGAGGCTCCGGTCGTGGTCCCATTCGGTCCTCTCCCCTATGTCGGTCCCCATGAAGAGCAGTTTCTTCCCCGGGTGCCCGTACATGTACCCCAGCAGGAGTCGCAGGTTCGCGAACTTCTGCCAGTCGTCTCCAGGCATCTTGGAGAGGAGGGAGCCCTTGCCGTGGACCACCTCGTCGTGTGAGAGAGGCAGCATGAAGTTCTCCGTAAAGGCGTACCATAGACTGAACGTAAGCTCGTCCTGGTGGTATTTCCTGTGATCTGGGTCCCTCGAGAAGTAGGAGAGTGTATCGTGCATCCAGCCCATGTTCCACTTCATCCCGAACCCCAGACCCCCCGCCGAGGTCAGCCTGCTGACCATGGGCCATGCGGTTGACTCTTCGGCTATCATCTGCCTGTCCGGGAAGTTCGAATAGATGGTTTCGTTCAGCGAGCGCAGGAACGAGATGGCCTCCAGGTTCTCCCTGCCTCCGTGGATATTCGGCACCCAGTCTCCCGGCCCGCGGGAGTAGTCCAGGTAGAGCATGGAAGACACGGCGTCGAGGCGAAGGCCGTCCGCGTGGTACTTGTCCAGCCAAAAAGTTGCGCTGCTCATCAGGAACGACCTAACCTCATTCCTTCCGTAGTCGAATATGTAGCTCCTCCAATCGGGGTTGAACGCTTTCCTCGGGTCAGCGTACTCGTAGAGGTGCGTCCCGTCGAAGTACCCCAGTGCGTATTCGTCGGTCGGAAAGTGAGACGGCACCCAGTCAAGGATGACTCCCGTCCCGGCCGCGTGGAGTCGGTCGACAAGCGTCATGAAGTTCTGCGGCGTCCCGTAGCGGCTGGTGGGAGCGAAGAAGCCCGTTATCTGGTACCCCCAAGACCCGTAGAACGGGTGCTCCATGACAGGGAGAAACTCGACGTGGCTGTATCCCATCTCCTTCAGGTAGCCGGGGAGGGACTGGGCGGCCTCGGAGTAGGACAGGGGCCTGTTGCGCTCTTCGGGCACTCTCCTCCAGGAACCCAGGTGACATTCGTACACAGAAAAGGGGGATTCCAGAGAGTTCGCCCTTTTTCTTGCGGAGGTCCACTCTTCGTCCGTCCATGAATGGGCGAGGTCCCAGACCACTGAGGCGGTCCTTGGTGGCGGCTCGGAAAAGAACGCGAATGGGTCAGCCTTATCGACGGAATAATCGTCGTATTTTGAAGTGATGTGGTATTTGTAAAGAGAACCATTTCCCAGGCCGGGCACGAAACCCTCCCAGATTCCAGACTCGTCGACGTGGGAAAAGAGAGGGGCTGAAGCCATCTTCCAAGAGTTGAAGTCGCCTATCAGGCTGACTTTCCTTGCGTTGGGAGCCCAGACTGCAAAGTGAGTGCCGCGGACACCATCCACCTCCATCTGGTGCGCCCCGAACTTGTCGTACAATCTGCAGTTCTTTCCCTCCCTGAAGAGATAGACGTCATAGTCCGTCACCAGCTCATGCTGGACCACGGTTATGGCGTTGGCCGGCCCTAGACTCCGGGGTTCCTTGGAGGGCGAAGTGGTAGGTGTCAACGCATTCTCTGAATTATCTTTTTGCCGGTCTTATAGAACCTTTGTACATAGGGGCTGACGCCCGATCGAATCCGTACGCGTGTGAATAAGCGTCAAAGAGGTCCAACAACTGGAATGCTACAGGCATCGGTGTCCGATCGCATGAACTGCTCTTCAAAGTGCGCATTTCCTCTCTTGATTGACGTGCTTCGAGAAGGATCGCTTCGAGAAAGATGATAACGTGTATTATGGAGACCCAATTGCTTTCTGAGCCCTTCTGTGAGCTCCCGCCTGTTCAAGGATCGCTTTGACCTGGCTACTCTTTGCAAGTTTCATCTGACGTAAAGCCTGGAGCAGGTTCTTTATGCTGGCATAGGAACTCAGATTCACGCCGATTGTGGCCAGATTCTCCTTTCCACCCTCGAGCCTGTCGACGAGCACGGCGGCATCCGTAACCCTGTAGCCCTTCTTACGGAGTGCGCCAGCTGCAGACACGATACTCGTGCCCGTTGAAACCAAGTCGTCGACTATCAGAACTCTCGAGCCCGGCGCTGAGATGCCTTCCAACAGCCCGTCCTGCCCGCGACCCTCTCCCTGTTTTCTGACGTACATCATCGGTTTCTTCAGCATGATGGCTAAGGGTGAAGATATGGTCACCCCTGCAGTGGCGACCCCCGCAATTGTGTCGAATTTGCTCGCCCCCACGCCCTCGACCAGTTCTACGAAGGCGGCCAGCACGGTGGTGTAGGTGTCCGGGTAGCTAGGGATCAGCCTAAGGTCGATGTCGTAGAAGCTCCGCCTGCCGTTCGGCAATGTGAAATCTCCCAACCGTAGTGCCCCCATTTCGAGAAGCGCCTTCGCGAGGGAATTGAAGTTCACCCTTTCAGGCTGTGGGTTACCACCGCTGGCTCGTATCTTTGCTGGCAGACCGGCTCACTTCACCCCTATGAGAGGAGGTATGTATAAGACTCCGCCAAGCCATGGACCCACATCATCTCCCTCCCATCCCGAAGCACCGTAGAAGAAAGCCTGCGCAGATAATATGCCTGGACTGCGACTAAGCCTGGGCGGGCGGGCGCCCAACTTCTTCAGTTAGTCCAAAGTGCCGTGCGAGCTTCTCTTCAGTTTCATTGTTTGTATGCGGTTTCTGGTCCTTTGATAGAGTCATCATGGCCCGCACCCGAACGAGTACGGCTTCCCACCTGGATTCCGCCTTCGTTGGCCCGACAAGTTCCTCGCTGAGCTGCCAGAGACGCCTTCAATGGGAAGGGCTAATATTGCCGTGAGGCAGGGTTCGAGAGCTATGCGGGACTCGGACGTCGAGGTGCTATTTGACGCCAGAGCCCAGCTAGGTGAAGGGCCTTGCTGGGACAAGGAGAGACGAGCGTTGTACTGGGTGGACATAGTGGGCGGCACAGTTCACGCGTATGAACCAGACACGGGAAAACAGAAGAGTGTCGGAATGAGCACGTACGTCAGTAGTATCGTTCCTAGGAAATCAGGGAATGCGGTGGTCACCCTTCAGCATGGCTTCTATGATTTGGATTTCGAGACGGGAAAAGTCTCCCCGATAGCCGAAGTTGAGAAAGATCTGGCTGACAACAGATTCAATGATGGCAAGTGCGATGCGCTCGGTAGGTTCTGGGCCGGAACGATGAACATGAGAGGGACGCGTCCAACAGGAGCACTCTACTGTCTCGAAGAGAACCATTCTCTAAGAAAGATGTTGTCGAACGTCACTACCTCCAATGGACCTGCCTGGAGTCCTGACAACAGAATCATGTTCTACACCGACACACACACCAAAAAGGTCTCAGCCTTCGACTATGACTTGACTTCGGGGCGAATCAGAAATAGGCGGATCGTGATAGATTTGTCTGCTCAGTCTAGCTCCCCTGATGGAATGGCTGTCGATGAAGAAGGTATGATATGGCTGGCGCAATGGGGAGGTTCGAGAATTTCGAGATGGAATCCATCCACAAAGGAGACAATAGACCAGGTGATGATTCCTGCTTCCCAGGTGACTTCGTGCTGTTTCGGCGGAAAGAATTTTGATGAATTGTATATAACCACTGCTCGGATGGGGCTGCATGAAAAAGAATTGTCTCAGCAACCACATTCGGGCGGATTATTCAGAGCCAGGGTCAAGGTAAGAGGGTTGTGCGCAAATTACTTCGACGGGCAGAAACCATGAGCAAACAAACCCGTGTCAGCCACCCGATTTACGGCCTTCTACCCACGGAAGTTCAGGGGTTCGATTCCCTCGCGGAGCTTGCCCTGGACATACGGTGGTCGTGGAACCATGCCACCGACCGAGTGTGGCGAACGCTTGATCCTATACTGTGGGAGCTCACTCAAAATCCTTGGGTTGTCCTGCAGACGGTCTCGCGAGACCGACTCGAGCGAGTGTTGGCCGATTCAGTTTTCCGTAAGAGCATTGACGACCTGTTGCAAGCCAAGCGTCAGGCATCCGAGACGCCCGCATGGTTTCAGCAAAAGCATCCACAAGCTCACTTGACCTGCGTTGCGTATTTCAGTTTGGAATTCATGTTGAGCGAAGCACTGCCCATCTATTCAGGCGGACTCGGCAACGTGACGGGTGATCAGCTCAAGGCCGCCAGCGACCTGGGCGTGCCGGTGGTCGGAGTGGGCCTGCTCTATCAACAAGGCTATTTTCGCCAAGTGATTGACAAGGACGGAGTGCAACAGGCTCTTTACCCATACAACGACCCTGGGCAGTTGCCGATCGTGCCGTTGCGCCGCCCGAACGGGGAATGGTTGCGGTTGGAGATCGCCTTACCTGGTTACTCGGTCTGGCTGCGCGCCTGGCAGGTCCAGGTCGGTCGAGTCAAGCTCTACCTGCTCGATAGCAATGACCCGGCGAACATCCCCGCTGATCGAGCGATCACCAGCGAGCTATATGGGGGCGGACCGGAGCTGCGTCTTAAGCAAGAACTGCTTCTCGGAATTGGCGGCTGGCGGTTGTTCGGCGCCTTGGGCATCAAACCAGAAGTCTGTCACCTGAATGAAGGACATGCGGCCTTCGCTATATTGGACCGTGCCCGAGGTTTCATGGAAGAAACGGGGCAGCCCTTCGAAGTCGCGCTTGCCGCCACGCGAGCTGGAAACGTCTTCACCACCCACACGGCAGTGGCCGCCGGTTTCGATCGTTTCGCTCCGGCTCTCATCGAGCAATACCTCGGAGGGTATGCAGAGAAAAAACTCCACGTGACACTCCGCGATTTGCTGGCCCTAGGCCGCCAAAATCCGGACGACTCGTCGGAGAGCTTCAACATGGCCTACCTGGCAATCCGAGGGAGTGGTGCGGTGAATGGTGTGAGCCGCTTACATGGAGAAGTCAGCCGGCACCTCTTTAAGCCTCTTTTCCCCCAATGGCCAGAGGATGAAGTGCCCGTCGGGCACGTGACCAACGGAGTTCACATGCCGAGCTGGGACTCGGCCGCGGCTGACGACCTCTGGACGGAAGCCTGTGGAAAAGACCGCTGGCTGGGGCCGACGGAAGACCTGGAGCAGGGCATTCGCCGCCTCTCCGACTCCAGGCTCTGGCAATTTCGCACCGCCGCCAGCGAGTCTTTTATCAAATACGTTCGCGAGCTTTTGTCAGGACGACTGGCCGCCTCCGGCGCGTCGCTCGAGGCTCTTGACGGAGCAAAACATCTATTCGATCCGAATGCGTTGACACTGGGCTTTGCGCGGCGCTTCACGACCTACAAGAGACCGAACCTGCTACTGCACGACCCAGAGCGACTGCTTCGTTTATTGAGCAATTCCGAGCGTCCGGTGCAACTCGTCATCGCCGGAAAGGCGCATCCGGCGGACCGAGCGGGGCAGGACTTGATCCAGGAATGGGTGCATTTCATCCAGCGACCCGAGGCACGCCCACATGTGATCTTCCTCAGTGACTATGACATGCATTTGAGCGAGCACCTGGTGCAGGGCGTGGATGTTTGGATCAACACGCCACGCCGGCCCTGGGAGGCGTGCGGAACGAGCGGCATGAAAGTGCTCGTCAACGGAGGCATCAACCTGTCGGAACTGGATGGCTGGTGGGCGGAAGCATACACGCCTGAAGTGGGGTGGGCGTTGGGGGACAGCCGGGAGCATGCCGACGATTCGGTCTGGGACGCGGCCGAAGCCGTAGCGCTTTACGAGCGGCTCGAGCGGGAGGTGGTCCCAGAGTTTTATGCTCGCGACAAAGACGGCATTCCCACTGCATGGGTTGCGCGGATGCGGGAAAGCATGGCGCGGTTGACACCGCACTTCTCCGCCCACCGCGTGGTGCGCGAATACACCGAGCAACACTACCTGCCGGCTGCTACTGCCTACCAATTGCGCAGTGACAATAAAGGCGCAATCGGCAGACAAATGGTCGATTGGCAGCACAGTCTGGAACAGAAATGGGCCGCGTTACGCTTCGGCGAAGTGAAGTTTGAGACTCGTGGCGGGCAGCACTTATTTGAGGTTCAGGTCTGCCTCAATGACCTCGACCCCCAGACGGTGCGGGTAGAGCTGTACGCCGACGGCGTCATGGGCAGTTCGCCCGTGCGGCAGGAGATGGAGCGCGTTCGCCAACTGGCCAGCGCGTCGGGCTGCTACGTTTACAGCGCGGCTGTGTCCGCGGCCCGCCCGCCGTCGGACTATACGGCGCGCATCATACCTCACCGCGCTGGTGTTGCGGTGCCCCTGGAAGTCGATCTCATTCTCTGGCAGCGGTGAATCAACCTCGAATGGGAGAACGACGACAGAAGACATGAAAGAGTCAAGAAGATTGAAAAGAATGCGACGGCCAGCAGGCAAGAAGGTGGACGCAATCACAGATCTGACTACGTCCGAACGCCCTCTACATGATTATGTGACAGAGGTATCGGAGCGGACTGATGTTCGAGTTGGTGTGCCAGTGCCCTTGGGAACCTACGCGCTTGGCGAAGGAGTGAACTTTGCGCTCTTCAGCCGACACGCGAGCCGCGTTCGGCTGGAGTTGTTTGATCATTCCGAAGATGCCACGGCCGCCAGGGTGATTGATCTGGATCCCGTGCGCAACCGCACCGGTGACGTGTGGCACGTCTGGGTGGGGGGGATCGGTCCCGGTCAACTCTATGCCTATCGCGTGGATGGCCCGTATCAGCCCAAGGATGGCCATCGTTTCAATTTCAACAGGCTTCTCCTCGATCCCTTCGCGGCCGCGATTTCACAACTGCCCCCGTGGGATTTTGCATCGGCACGTGGATACGACCCGTCGGCACCGGAGCAAGACTTGGCTATCTCGAAGCTGGACAATTCCAGGTCGATGCCGAAATGCGTCTTTGTCAACGAGCCCTTCGAGTGGAGTGGAGACCGGCCACCCCGGCATCCGTGGTCGAAGACGGTCATTTACGAAACGCATGTTCGCGGCTTTACCATTCATCCTAAGTCGGGCGTGGACCATCCGGGAACCTACCGAGGCCTGATGGAAAAAATCCCCTATCTGAAAACCCTAGGAGTGACCGCTGTGGAACTGATGCCCGTGCAGGAGTTCAACGAAATCTCTGTCACGCGCAGGAACCCGCAAACAGGTCAACCGCTCAGGAATTACTGGGGATACGATCCCGTGGCCTTCTTTGCACCCAAGGCTTCCTATAGCAGTTCAGGAGGCGTAGGTCAGCAGAAGCTGGAGTTCAAGGAAATGGTCCGGGCCTTTCACAACGCCGGGATCGAAGTGATTCTGGACGTGGTCTTCAATCACACGGCGGAGGGAGACGAACTCGGTCCCACGCTCTGTTTCCGTGGGATAGATAATGCAATCTTCTACACGTTGGCGAACGACAAACGCTACTACAAGGACTACACGGGCACAGGCAACACCATCAATGCCAACGATCCTGTGGTGCGGGACCACATCCTGGCCGCGCTCCGTTATTGGACGGTCGAGATGCATGTCGATGGATTTCGTTTTGACCTAGCCGCAGTGCTCGGTCGGGGCCCTTCCGGCAACTTATTGTCCAATCCCCCTCTTCTCGAACGGATCGCCGAGGACCCAATCCTAAGGGATGTGAAGCTCGTCGCCGAAGCGTGGGATGCAGCCGGAGCGTATGAGGTCGGAAGCTTCTCCAAACGCCGCTGGGGGTCGTGGAACGACAGGTTCCGAAACGATGTCCGGCGTTTCTGGCGCGGCGATGATGGGATGCTCGGTGCTTTTGCCAGTCGCATCTGCGGCAGTGCCGACATTTATTCCAAGTCCGGCAGAGGCCCCGAGAGCAGCATCAATTTCGTCACCTGTCACGACGGCTTCACTCTGAACGATCTGGTGAGCTATCGCTACAAGCACAATGAAGCAAACGGAGAAAACAACCACGACGGGACCGACGCCAACTACAGCGAGAACTACGGCTCTGAAGGCGAGACGAAGGATGCCGGGATCGAGACCTTGCGGAAACGCCAGATCAAGAACTTGCTTCTGACCCTGCTAATCTCGCGGGGCGTGCCTATGCTGCTCGGCGGCGACGAATTTCGCCGCACGCAAGGCGGCAACAACAATGCCTACTGCCAGGACAATGAAACCAGTTGGGTTGACTGGACCAATCTTGAACAGCATCAAGAGATCTTTCGCTTTGCCCACGGCATGATCGCCTTTCGCCGTGCGCATCCGATTCTGAGCAAGGAACAATTCTATAAGGTCGCCGAGATCCGCTGGTTCAACCCGCAACAGGGATTGCCCAACTGGACCGACCCGAAGGAAAAAACCCTCGCCTGCTTAATCCAGGAAGACGGACAAGATGCGCTTTTCCTGATGTTCAACGCCGGCGCGAATGGAACCGACTTTGGTTTGCCGCCACTGCCGTTAGGGTACCGCTGGCATCTCGCGGTAGACACATCCCGCTCGTCACCGCAGGACCTGTCTGCCGCAGGGGAGGAAGATCTTGTGGATAATTCAAAGACGTATCGCTTGGAAGCCCGCTCCAGCGCCATACTTCTGGCGCGGAAGCAGGAATCTGTCTCGGGAGGGGGTTCCGTATGAATCAACGAGCCTCCGGGATACTTCTCCATCCGACCTCCCTTTCAAACCCCTATCCATCGGCGATCTGGGGCCCGCGGCGACTGCCTTTGCGGACTTCATAGCCAAGAGTGCACAGCGTTGGTGGCAGATGCTTCTTACATGCGTTCCAGGAGTTGGGAACATAACCGACATAACAACGGAAACTCGGGAACCATAATGAAGCGCTCGACAGAGATTACGACGCTGTTTCTGGATGTCGGCGGTGTCCTGCTCACCAACGGGTGGGACCATCATGCACGGAGACGGGCAGCGAAGAACTTCAACCTGGAGTGGACCGAGATGGAGGCTCGGCATCGCCTGACTTTTGAAACCCATGAGGAGGACAAGATGACATTCGAAGAATATTTAGATCGGGTGGTCTTCTACAGGAAGCGACCTTTCACCCGGGCTCAGTTTCGGCTCTTCATGTTCGCGCAATCGAAACCTTACCCCGAGATGATCGAGCTAGTCGCTCAGCTCAAGGTCCGGCACAAGCTGAAGATTGCCGTGGTCAACAACGAAGCCCGCGAGCTGAATGCGTACCGGATTCGCGAGTTCAAGTTGGACAGGTTTGTGGATTCTTTCATTTCCTCCTGCTTCGTCCATGTCCGCAAGCCCGACACGGACATCTTTCGGCGTGCGCTGGACATCACCCAGGCGCCAGCCCGGCAGGTACTGTACATCGAAAACACACCGATGTTTGTCCAGATCGCGGAAGGTTTGGGGATTCGAAGCATTCTTCACACCGATTACAAGTCCACGTGCGCGAAACTGGCTTCGTTCGGATTACAGAACGAAGGAGCAATCCATGAAACTCGATGTTCAACCAGCAAGCCAAGTGGCTGAAGGTAACTTCGGAACTGCCTTGGCGCCGGAAGATTTCCTCGCTGAACTATTTGCTCGCCTCCCACGTTTGGCAGCAGGATCACAACGGCTTCACGCACCAAGACCCCGGTTTCCTCGATCACGTTATCAACAAGAAGGCCGACATCATGCGCGTTCACCTTCCACCCGATGCCAACTGTCTGCTGTCGGTCTTTAATCACTGTCTGCGCAGTCGTAACTACGTGAACGTGGTGGTTGCAGGCAAGCACGCCCTACCGCAGTGGCTGACCATGGACGCCGCGGTCGGGCATTGCACGGAAGGAATTGGCATCTGGCAATGGGCTAGCAACGACCAGGGTGCCGAGCCGGCCACTTCGCTAAGTGCTTCCTAAACAAGCGACGATCGTTCTGGTAACCAGCTTAGTCTCATTGGGACCGCGCACTGGGATGGAGACAACACCAGCTTCTTCGGCCGGATAATCGTTCCCTCCCACGAACAAGGCATCGCCCATGTAGATCATTTCCTTCAATGTAATGCCCAGGATGTCTCGTAGCTTTCTGACTCCGTAGGCTTTGTCGATGCCAAGTTTGGTGACATCGATGGACGTCGCGCCACCCAGTCGAACGGAAAACTCGGGAATTAAAGGGTCAAGGATTCCTTTGATCTTCTTCCGCTTGGCGAAATCGAGGTCCCATTTGTTCTTTTCTTCCAGTGGGGCCTGCTGGCCCAACGCTGAAAATGTTATCTGGCTTCCCCGGTCCTCAATTTGTTCTCCCCAGACCTTTCCAACCTTGAAGCCTGATTCATCGAACGCCTTCTTTAGAGAACCGACGATCTTTTCTTTTTCAGCCGCTGTCAAATCTTCCGAATAGATCTCTTTCCAAGCTCCTGCGTACCGGAAGAACTTTGTTCCATTTGTAGGAAGGAGGGACAGATTCCCAAGGCGTTCGTCGTGGGGAAGATTAGCGAGGAGTTGCTTTTCAAACTGTGGCCAACCGCCTCCGGAAATGACAGCCACTTTGACGATGCCTAGAAGATCATGCAGCAGCGCCGCCATTTCGGCATCAAGGGAGGATTTGCTTTCGGCAAGTGTGCCGTCCAGATCATAAACAATTAGCTTTTTCACGATTCTTCCACCTCTGATTCTTCCGGTCTCGATTTCTGTAGCCTTGGAAGGTGTTATTCGCCTGCCTTGGGAATATTCTGTCCAGTAATGTGTCCTTTTCTTGGTCCTCGACTTCTCCCATGACTGACAGTGTCGAACATCCTCTCAGCGATATAAGAGATTTCAGCGGGTCCTGATTGAACTAGGAACTTCGCAGCTCTCACTCTGGCCGGAGCGCCCTCCGCGCCGCGAGGGAGCCAAGAACACCTAGGAGTACCGCGAAGACAAGCAGGTAGGCCATGTCCCAGCCGTAGGTCGCCGCCTGACTGGAGGAAAGCGAACCGTTGATCACGAGGAGCCGGGCGGCCTCGTTCGCCTTCGTGACCGGGTTCACGTTCGCGATTGCCCTGAGCCAGCTTGGGAAAGAGGAGATGGGGAAGAAGGCGTTGCTCATGAACATCACCGGGAGGGTCAGGAAGTTGACTATGGCGACCAGGGAGTCGATGCTCCTCACTGTGAGGGCGAGGGCCGTGAAGATGAAGGACAGGCCTAGGCCCAGGAGGATGAAGGCCAAGAAGATACCTACGAAGTTCACCACGCCGAAGGATCCGGGCAGCTTGAGACCATTCGGGATGAGGAGGGCCACCACGAAGGTGAGCATCCCCAGGATGAGGACCTTCACGAGGTTCTGGGCGACGCCTGAAAGGTAGATGGCGGCCCGGGGGACCGGTGCGGTGAGCAGGGAGTTCAGGTACCCCAGCTGCCTGTCGAGGACCAGGTCGATGCCACCGAAGGCCATGTTGAAGACCAGTATGATGCAGATGACCGCCGGCGCCAGGTACGTAATGTAGGTCGGGGCGCCTCCGAAGACCGTCTGCAGCACCGAAGACCCCTGGCCCGAGCCCGATGGGATCAGGTTGGCGGGGTTGAACGAGCTGCCAAAGAGCAGGAGGTAGAATATGGCGGTGAACAGCCCCGGCACGATGGACGCGGGGTTGCGGACCCACTTTCGCAGGGCCCTGAATGTGAGCGCGAGAGTTTCGTCGATCATACCTATCTCGCCCTCTCCATCTTGATGTTCTCCCAGCCAGAGTCGCTCCCGGCTGCCCCCTCGTCCCTCATGGACCTTCCGACCACGTCCAGGAAGACCTGGTCCAGCGTGGGCTTGGAGAAGGTGATCTCCTCTATCTCCGCCTCCTTCTGCACGACCCCCGCGACTATCGCCGGCAGGGCCTTCTCCGTCTTCGGGAGCTTGATCCTGTACACCTTCCCGTCTCGCGTGACCGCCTTCACCCCATCGATGGCCGAGAGGAACCCGGTGAGGTCCTCCTTGTCGTCGGTAAGTGTTAGGGTGATGATGTCGCCGCCATGGGCCTCCTTCAGCTCCGCCGGCGTCCCGGAGACCTTGATGGTCCCGTGGTCAATTATCGCAATGCGGTCGCAGAGCGAATCGGCCTCGTCCAAGTAGTGGGTCGTCATGAAGACGGTGAGCCCCCTCTCCTTGTTCAGCCCCTTGATGTAGTGCCACATCTTGCTCCTGGTCTGCACGTCCAGGCCGAGGGTCGGCTCGTCGAGGAACAGTACTTTGGGCTCGTGGAGCAGCCCCATGATCAACTGAAGCCGCCTCCGCATCCCGCCTGAGTAGGTCTTCACCTTGCGGCCGGCCGCCTCATCCAGGTCGACAAGACGGAGGAGCGTGCTGATCCTGGCCTTCGCCGTCGCCCCCTTGACTTGGTGCAGCCGGGCCATCAGCATCATGTTCTCGGTCCCGCTCAGCTCGTCGTCGGCGGTGAGCTCCTGGGGGACCACGCCTATGCTCTTGCGGACCGCGCCGGGGTCCTTCGCGACGTCATGGCCGGCCACTGTGGCCCGCCCCTCGGTTATCGAGGCGAGCGTGTTGAGCATCTTAATCGTGGTGGTCTTGCCAGCCCCGTTGGGGCCTAGGAAGCCGAAAATCTCACCTTCCGCCACGTGGAAGGAGATGTGGTCCACGGCCTTCACCTTCCCACGGTAGACCTTGGTCAGGCCGTCCGCTTGAATGATGTCAGTCACTTTCTGACCCTCCCAAATCAATCGACTGATAAATGGTCCCATGCAACCTGGATCAATCGACTGACAGACGCGTCACACTTTCTGCGTGAAGCTTTCCCGGCTCTGAATAAGCAGGACAGACGTCTCTGGCCTGAGCGAGACAATCGAACCAGGGGCTTCGTAGCTTAGCCGGATTGCGGGGTTTCCTGGTGCCAGGATTCGCTGGTAAGAGAGCTTGAGACAATCGGCACTTGAGGTTGAGCGCGCGCGAAAGCAAACCCCCGTTGAGGCGACTCCCACCGGGCCCGCGTTCGCCTCCTCCGTCGCTCGAACGCCCTTGACTTCCTTAGGCGAGCAGGTCGAGAGGTCACGATTGGGACATGGAACGGGATGGGAGGAGGGCAGGGAAGAGGCGCTAGCTCAGGATATTTGCGTCCCGTTGAGGAAGAGATTGGTCTGCACCTTCACTCCGGCCCTCTTCAGGGTAGCGTGTGCGTAGCACATCTTTTCGGCTTCCTTTGAGAGGTGAAGGATTGCTTCCCTGGAAGCGGTGCTCTTCAACCTCAGGTCGTAAACGACCTCCTCGAAGGCGCCGCCAATCCTCCTGTCGAAGTGGCCTCTGGCGGTCAGTTCCATGTCGTCAAGAGGGAGGTCCGTAGATATCGCCAGGACCGCGTATTGGTTCATCAGGCAGGATGCGGCTCCAGCGATGAAGTAGGCGAGCGGGTTCGGGCCCTGGTCAGTCCCTCCCCTGTCGAGGGGCTCGTCAATGTAGAAGGTGAATTGGCGCTTTCGCGCTTCGAACTTCAGGTTGCTGACTCTCTTCAGGTCGACCCTTTCCGCTCCGAAGAGGAACTTCTCGTCCCTAGCTTCGTTCCGTTTCCTGATATGTTCCCTGATTACTTCAACGGAGTTGTCGTCGCCGGCCATCGGCGGAAGAGCCCTCCCTGCGGATAAAGAGGTTTGTCGGACCCCAAATAGAGCCCGGGACGTCTCTTCGTCGTGGAAACAGCGCGCACCACCGGGCCCGAACCTTCTTGCAGGCTGAAATGGATTCGAACCCATATGGGTGCGGCCCCAGACCGGGTGCGCGCGGAGGGATCCTACTGATCTCTGGCCCCCCACCTATTCTGCCAGGAGGGGGATTACTGCGAAGACTTTCGTGTCGTTTATCAGGTTCCGAACCCACGAGTACTCATTCGGTTCATGAGGCACGTCGTCCACTGTGCTCCAGACGACGGTGGGGATGCCCTGCTTTCGGAACAGGTTCCCGACGGTCTGACCTCCGATTCCGACGAAGCGGGGCTTGATTTTCGCGACCTCTCGGATTGCCTTCGCGAGCAGGACCGCCACCTCACTCTCCTCCGACGTCGCCGGGCCTGCGCTCTCCTTCTGGATCACCTCGAGAGAGATAGACGCGCGGGATTTCCTCTCGTGTTTGCGGATGATTCTCTCGACATCCGAGACTATCCGTTCCAGCTTGTGCATGGGCAGGACCCTACAGTCGAAGCAAGATACGTCCAGGCCTGGGATGGTGTTCACATTCGGGACATTCAGTTCCGACTTTGTCGGCTCGAACGTGGACCGTGGTTCGTCGAAGAGTGGGTCCTTCCCAGCATACTTGCGATTGAGCGATTCATCCAAATCAATGGCCAGTCTCATACCGACCCTTCGAGCATTGAGCCCCTTGCTCGGCAAGCTAGCGTGGACCTGCTTGCCCTTGGTCGTTATCTTGAGCCACAGTAGGCCCTTCTCGGCTATCTCGATGTCATTCCCTTTCGGCGTGCCCGAGTCTGGGACGATGACGAGGTCGTCCTTCCTGAAGGCATTGTGTTCGAGAAGGTGTTTGATGCCATAGGTGCTGCCAAACTCCTCGTCGGAAACCAGCCAGACTCCGACGTTGAACGGGAGCGAGACGCCGAGCTTCTTCAACTCCCTAAATGCGAAGAGGGAGGACACGAGCGCCTGCCCGTTGTCTTCGGCACCTCTGGCCGTTATCTTACCGTCTTTGATCACGGGCTCGAACGGGTCCGAATGCCAGAGTTCGATGCTCCCCTCGGGAACTGTGTCCATGTGTGAAATGAACCAGAGGCACCGGGATCCTCTCCCTTCGAGCTTAGCCGAAATGTTCGGCCTCTTCTTTCCGAACTCACCGTCTTCGACGTCAATCCTAGCCGCCGAAAAGCCCTCTTTCTTTAGGAAGCTTTCGATGAATTCCGCGCGGTCAAGTTCTCCTTCTCCCCCCATCCTTGGATTGACTGCCTTGATCCTGAGCATCCGTATGAAGAAGTCTTGAATCTCCTGAGAATCCCTTTCCACATCGGCGTGCAACTTCTGAATCACGTCGGTTCTTTGGTCCATCACGATTCGCCTTGCGGCTCCGATGCCTGCATTAGATATGTTCTGCGTTTGCAGATGAAGGTTTGGGAATGCCTTCCGTCTTTCGCATCTATGAAGTCCAAGTCCCGATTTGCTAGGCCCGCCGCCGGAGACTCGAGTTGTTGTGAAGATCAAGACATGTGTGCCATACTTCGCGCACTTCCTACGGCCGTGTGGAGCACGGTCGACGACGTTGCGCATGAACCAAAAGAATATTCCAGGATTAAGAACCTGCTAGCTGACACGGTTCCATTGATGAGGTAGCCAATAGGTGACACAAGGCGATTCCTGGTTGCCTTATGGGCATTGAAACCTTCTCAGCGTCGTGCGTGTTCGTTCCGAGGATGATAGAGACCGGACGGTAACGCCGAACCGCTACTTCAGGTAGGTCGAGCCCGGAACACTTCTTTGTTTCTCGGCTGGCTTCGGATAAGTCCTTCTACTTCGTTTGAACCCTGACAGAAGCAAAGCTTCGGTCATGCCCAAAGCAGCGATAGAAGGGTCCACCAGCGGAATTTCCAGCTGCTGTGCCACCGAATCAGCGACCTGGGAAAGTCCCGTGCAGCCGAGAATTATCACATCCGGCTCGTCTTCCCTCTGAATCTCCTTTGCTACACTCACAATCTCCGAAACGGTCTTGTTTATGTCTTCAGAAATGCCTGCGACGTTTATCTCGGCGCCCCTTTCAGAAACGAACCTCCCGGAAAGACCCAGCTGCCTTACCCTGGCGGGAGGGGTATATCGCTTGTACTTCCCGAGGCCCAAATCAATGATGCTGAAGGAATCGCCCAAAGTCATTGAGAACAACATCGAAGCCTCCCCCGGAGCCACGACGACTATGTCGCTCGCTTCACGAGCCGCCCCTAGACCAGGGTCGCGGAAGCAGTTGATGATAGCGGCATCATAGTTCTTCACTTGAGCTTCCATCACTTTGTCCACGATGAAAGGGGTGCATAGAGCATCGTCGTATTCCTCTTCGATGGTTTCCACACCATGGGTGAGACTCTCGACATCGATTGTGAACAACTGGCCTGCCCTTGATTGCAAGTAATCCTTGTCAAATTGGTCGAAGATGCTCGTCATGATCGGATTGATGACCAGTATCCTCTGACTTCTAGTCATATGCCATGCGCCTAGTGACCCTATTGGCTTCCTTCCTCGAATGCGGCTCGTAGGCCAGGAGGTCCTCGAATCTCTGACGTCTCCTCATGATATTAGCTTTGCCATGCTTGTCTATGAAGACCGCACCTGCCATCAACCGCTCGTTGAAGCTATTTTGTATGTCAAGGTTATAGGCTCCGACGTCTAGAAGGGCCAAGAAGTCGCCTGGGTGGATGCCCTTCGGGAGCATCCTGTGCTCCGGCAAGGATGGATTACCCTCCTCCTCGCCGTCCAGGTCGTGAAAAAGATCTTTGCCATCACAGAGCGGACCCGCCACTCTGTACGGCGATAGTTCTTTTCCATCGGCCTTTGTGACTGGAAGCATATGATAATACCACGGCAGCGGGGCGCTTGGGAGAGTATTGAAACCGGCGTCCACGTAAATCCAATCTTGGCCGCCCGATTCCTTCTCCGAAATCACCTTTGTTACCAGCAGTGCAGCGCCAGCGACTATTCTCCTTCCGGGCTCTACAATAAGCTCGATATCTCGGATTCCTCCTTCATTCAGGGCCTTAGCCACCGTATCCGCTACTTCCTCGTCGCTCGGTACTGACTTCATGAAGGAGGGAGTGGGTTGGTTCAAAGAATCGGTAACGTGTTTCGCAGGGATACCACCCCCAATATTCAACTGGCGAATGTCGAGGTCGAGCTCCTCCTTCAGTTTGGTTGTCAGGCCAGCCAGCTTCTTCACAAAATCCCTCCAGCTCTCGATGCTTGTGTTTTGCGATCCCACGTGCGCGTGGATTCCCACGACATTCAAGTAATCCCGAAAGCTTGCAGCTTTTGCGTAGGCTTCTATGGCCTCGGACAATCCAAGTCCAAACTTGCTTTTTGCCGTTCCCGTCTGTATTATCTTCGTGCCCGCTTCCACGTCCGGGCGGACTCTGAAAGCGATTCTAACAGTCTTCCGCTCCCGCTTGCAAATTGCATGAAGTCTTTCGAGTTCATCAACCGAATCCAGGTTCACGGTGTACAAGCCAAGCATGCAGGAAATCGCAAGTTCCCTATCGCTTTTGGCTGGCCCGTTGAACACCAGGTTCTGGGGGCTGAACCCCGCCATCAAAGACAGGAAGATGTCTCCCTCTGACGAAACTTCCGCACCCAAGCCTTGCCGTCTTATGGTCCTCAGCAAGGCGAGATTCGACCCAGCCTTCGTCGCATAGAATATCCTAAACCTCTGAAACCTTGCCCCGAAGGCCTTCCTGACACTTTCCACACTATCTGTTATTATTCGCTCAGAAAAGACGAAGAGGGGTGATCCGTGTTTTACCGCCAACGAGTTGAGGTTAACTCCCTCAAAAAAGAGCTTCCCCTGCCGAACAGAGAGGTTGTACCTTGACGCCAGCATGGGTTTCGCCTCGCTAATTTGAGCTGAGGGCGTCATCTGAGACGAAGAAGATGACGACACGTAATAAGTTATTGACCTATCCTGTTAGGGGAAAGTATTCGGGAAAGGGATTAAGTATCAACAGTCAGCGCCCGAGCGCGGAGACCATAAATGGAAAAAACAAAGTCTCCGTCTTCAACAACTAGGGCTATCGTGTTCATCATCATTGGATTACTAATCGGAAGTGGAATTGGATACGTCACGGCGGTTTCCACGAGAGCATCGTCATCGAGCTCGAGCAAGCTAGTCACATACACCATCGGCCTAGCATCAGACCTCTCAGGCGGCGGCGAATCATTCGGCACGGAAACAGTCACTTCCGCTCAGATAGCTGTTACCCAGATAAACGGCTACTTAGCGGCGGCCGGAAGCAACGTCCGGTTCGCGCTTTCGTCACCAACGGACACCTTGACTACCACTGATGGCGCGGTAAGCGCAATAACGACCCTTGCCAGCGCGGGCGACGACATCATTCTATGCCATTGCTGGAGTGGTCAACTCTCTGCAGTGGAGTCCTACGCGAACACCAACAAACTAGTAGTCGTCTCAGTGTCTTCGACTTCGAACCTGTTAGCAGTGCCAAAGGGGTACCTCTTCAGAATGATTGCGCCAGATTCGTTCCAAGGCAAAGCGCTCACGACTCTCCTCTGGGGTGACGGGATCAAGAATGTAGCAGTGATTTACAGAAACGACGCCTACGGACAAGGAATCTCGGGCGTCTTCCAGACAGAGTTCACTGCATTGGGAGGCAAAGTCACCCTTGAGGCATACGATCCAACCTTGTCGGACTTCGCATCCGAGGTCGCGACACTCGCGAGTAACGTGCAGACTCTAGGCGTAGGCAAGCAGACCGCAGTTCTGTTCATCGGCTTCGCAACAGAGGCCGTGAACATATTTGGACATGCCACCAGCTACAACGCGCTTACCGGTGTGCGTTGGTTCTCGAGCGAAGGTCCGAAGGGGTCAACCATCTTGCCGCCTACAGTTCCGGCGTCCATAGGCCAGTTCGAGGTGCAAACGAACATTACGGGCACCTTCCCTCAAAGCATCACCAACAATTCTATAGCTACTGCCTACATCGCTCTATTCAAAGCTCAGACCGGCAACTATCCTCAATCATATGGAGAACAGGCATATGACAGCGTCTACCTACTTGCTAACTCCATTCTAGCGGTGGGCAGTGAGAATTCTACGGCTGTCAAGAACATCTTGCCTACAATGGCATCACACATGTATGGCGCGTCAGGACCACTTCTCCTGGACTCCAATGGCGACAAGGCTTCACAAGACTACGCGATTTGGACAATAGTGAACAACCAGGGAACTTACTCCTTCAAGAACATCGGCGGTTGGGCCGCAGCTACGGGTGAAATCATATACAATCAGTAGAATCAATAAACGATAGCCCCCCCTCTATTTTTTTGGATTGATTCAAATCGGAGACCTGGTCTCCACTCTCATGAACGGCTTCCTTGTAGGAAGCATGTACGCATTGCTGGGCGTTTCTCTAACACTCAGCATCAACGGGGCCAAGATGTACAATTGGGCCCACGGCGAGCTGGCAACCGTCGGTGCCTACGTCATCGCCGTTCTGACCACTTTTCATGGCGTAAACCCATTGGCGGCCGTACTGTTTGCGATGCTCGCGTCCGCAGGTCTTGCGTTGGTAGTCGACGAATCCACTTACAAGCCGCTGGTCAAGAGGGGCGCGAACGCCATTCAGATAATGCTAGCTTCCATCGCCGTTAGCATTTTCGTCCGCTATGCGGTTTTCATTTACGCGGCGGCCGCATTCATACTAACGCTCAAAGCCAACGTCGTGACATCAACTCTGACCACTTTCCTTGGCGTGCAGATAAGTTCACTCTACCTGTGGATAATCCCATCTTCCCTGTTGACCGTCTTCGTTCTGAGGACTCTCTTGGCAAGAACAATGGTTGGGAAGCAAATCAGGGCGATGTCCGACAACCCTGAGTTGGCGCGCGTGAGCGGGATAGACGTCACGATGCTACGGCGGTACGTATGGCTGATTGTCGGCGCAATAGCTGGCCTGGCGGGCGCCTTCTGGGCTATGTACTCGTTCATCACCCCCGAAATCGGATTCAACCTTCTAGTGGACGCTTTCGCCGCGGCAATCGTAGGAGGCCTCACCATCGATGGTACGGTGATCGCTGGCTTCATTATTGGTCTGGCAGAAAATATCGGTGCGTATCTCTTGAACCAAACCCTGGGCGTACCCACTCAGTACAAGGTGCTCATCACGTTTTCAATCCTTATCGCGGTTCTGATAATCAGGCCATCCGGCTTGACCTCACGCAGGTCAAGAGAGCTCTAGGGGTGAATCGAAAGTGGCCGTGGACCTAGTCATCTTCTTGGGGACGATGGCAATCTACTATGGCGTCTACCTAATCCTGGCGCTAAGCCTCAACCTGGAATATGGTTTTGCGGGGCAACCCGATTTTGGAAAGGTCTTCTTCTTTTCCATAGGCGCCTACGCAAGCGGAATGGTCGTGGCAGAACTTCTTTCGTACGTGGGTAGTATCCCGGGAGACATATTCTCGCCTGCAGCAGCCACCCTTCGGGGAGAGTACGCTATGTCAAACCCTGTTGGGATGGGCTTGGTCTTTGTAGTGGCAATTGTGGTTTCAATGGTCGTGGGGGGAATCTTTGGGTATCTGGCCTCTTATCCGGCAATCAGGCTTAGGGCGGATTACCTTGCCATCACACTTCTGTTGACCGCGGTAATCAGCATGAATTTCGTTCTGTCGACCCCGAGCATAGCGGGTGGGGCCAACGGACTCGGAGGAATTCCAAACCCGTTCTCATGGCTAGGCAATGGGCATCTTATCGTTATTTCCTACGCAGTGTTGGTCCTGGGCATTGGGTTCTTCCTATTCTGGTTGCTAGAAAGAGCGGTAAATTCACCATACGGCCGCCTTCTGAAGTCGATTAGAGATGATGAGGCCGTCGCGAAGTCTTTCGGCAAAATCACTCCGCGCAGGAAGGCGCAAGTCCTAGTCATAGCTTCAGCCATTGCCGCACTATCAGGCGCTCTCTACACTTTCTTCATCAACTATGAGTATGCCGGCAGCTTCACCTTTGTATGGACCGCAAATGCATGGATAATGATAGTCTTGGGTGGAGTGGGGAACAACAGGGGCGCTCTTCTGGGCGCCTTCATTTTGGCCTTTTTGGACTCGACCACGAGCCTCGCCGTCGCCCTAGTAAACGTCCCGAGCTTTGAGATAAGCTACGGTCGGAACTTGGTTGTAGCAGTAGTGCTCATACTCATGCTGGTGTTCCGTCCAAAAGGCATCATACCGGAAAAGCCTCTAAGAATACCGTTTCAAGAGGACTAGGATCGCCATTGGTTCGCAAGCCGATTCTTGAAGCGACGGGAGTGAGCTGCGGATACGGAAAAATGCACATCGTCAATGACGTGTCGTTCAGTTTACACGAGAGCGAAATAGCGCTCATCATGGGGCCAAATGGCAGCGGGAAAAGCACACTTGTGAAAGCCATCGTCGGTTTGATTGACATCTTCGATGGTCACATATTGCTCGCCGGGAATGAATTGGTCGGGAGGTCGACGGCTAAGATAATCAAGATGGGAATTTCATTTGTTCCTCAAACTAACAATATCTTCCCGAGTCTCTCGGTGCATGAGAACCTAGAAATCGGATCCACCCTCATCGAACACGAGTTGCGTCAAGGGTCCATCGACGAGATTTACGGGCTCTTTCCCGAGCTCAAAGCCAAGCGGGGGGATTCGGCGAACAGTCTGAGTGGTGGGGAGAGGCAAATTCTGGCGATAGCCAGAGGCCTAATTGGCAAGCCACGAATCCTAATCCTCGACGAACCGACAGCAGGGTTGGCGCCAAAGATAGCCAAGAATGTGATGGCGAGAATTAGGGGCATACGAGAAAAAGGCGTAAGCGTTGTCTTGGTAGAGCAGAACGCCAGAGCCGCGCTGAACATCGCGGACACAGGCTTCGTACTCGTAGCAGGAAGCAAACTTGCGGAAGGCACTTCCGAGGAACTAATCAAGAATGAAGACGTCGTGCAGCTCTTTCTCGGCAGATTAGGGGGGCGGGAGCCTACGCCAAAACCCAGTCAGTAGCCGAGATATGCATCGATGACTTGAAGATTCTTCGAAACCTCCAAAGGAGGGCCGGAGTAAATCAGTTTCCCCTTGTCCATGACGTGAACCCACTCAACATAATCGAACAATACCTCAAGCCTGTGTTCAATGATTAAGAAAGTTAGATGGAAGCGTTTCTGAAGGTCAACAATCCTCTCGAAGATTTCTACAGCAAGTTTTGGGGAGACGCCCGCAGTCGGTTCGTCTAGAAGTAGAATTGAAGGTTCCCCCATAAGCGCACGACCAATTTCAAGGAGCTTTTGCTGTCCACCAGATAGATTCGCTGCAGAATCATTTGAAAGGCGACTTAGCTGTAACATCCCCAGCAGTTCCAGCGCTTTGTGGGTCAATTCGCTTTCTTGTGGAACCCATGAGGAGCGTATCGGTGCCTTCATGACCTTTTCACCGATTTGGTTTCTGGGAGAAAGAAGACTATTTTCGCGTACCGACATCCCGTAAAACAGTCGCGGAATCTGATAACTTCGAACAATTCCGCGATGGAAAATCTCATAGGGTTCCAACCCGTCAATTCTGTCTTCGTTGAGGTATATCTTTCCAGAAGTGGGTTTGACCGCGCCCGAAATCAAGTTGAACAAGGTTGTCTTGCCGCTACCATTCGGTCCTACTATTCCGACGAGCTTCTCCTTCTCGAGCTGGAATGATAAATCGTCAACTGCATGTAACCCGCCGAAGGTCTTGACCAGATTCTCTACGCTCAGGAGCGACGTCAATTTGGACTACCTGGCAAGGTTCCCTCGTTCCAGAATAAGCTTTTCGACTGGCGTGTAGTCGTACGTGAATCCGAAGTGCCGAGGACCAAACAACTTGAGGCCTTCGCGCCTTCGCCATTGAGGAGCTGACTTCCAAGCAACTACCGAGACCTTCTTGCCGATAACCGCCTCGGAGTTGCTTAGCCCAGTCCCTTTCTCATCAAGGAACGCGAAGGAATCGGGCGGCATGACGATGGGTGAGCCGTTTATCCAGCCGAAGATATGTTCATTCATGACGAAGCTCTCAAACGTCGACCTGCCCCCGTCGCCACCGACGACCTTGATTCTTCCCTTGAGGAAACCCCCTTTGTCAACCATGTCTACTGACTTTATGATTCCCCTGAAAATAACGTAACCTCCAATTGCAGATGCCAACGACTTCGTGACGTCACTCCTTTCATACAGGGCTGCCCGTCTGACTCTGCCGACTCTTAGCGACGCGCTCATTGTTCCCCTGACAATCATCCTCTTCACAGTGCTTATGGGATAGGGGGAATCAACTACGGCGACGTACCCGGATTGAACGCTTAGTTGCCTGAGAAGTGATTCGTATTCTTCGACCTTCCCGTACTTGTTTACTGTCACACTGAGTCCTGTGGTAGCTTGCGCCACGCCTGGCGTGAGGTCCAGACCGCTGAGCAGAACAAGAGAGTGGCTGACCTCAGGTGCCGCTCTTCCCACCACATCACCGTCAATCAAAGGAACGTCGAGTAGGCCGGCCACGTATAATGGAATCGCAGAATTCAGCCCCCCAATTTCAGTGGAGACCGTCGCACCAACTTTCCGCCCCACCTTCTCCTCGATAAGTGAGACTGCCACTTGCAGCATTTCTCCCAACTTCCTTGGAGAGCGGATTTCTCCCGTAATTGACCCTACGACATATGGACAAACTGCAAGCGTATCTTTAGGCAGGTCTTTCACATCAGCAATCCTGAGCTTACGCCCGTGCACCCTGGACAAGAGCTCTTTCCCTTCAGCCGGACTTCCGCCACCGCCGGTGCCTAAGATGGCAGCACCAGCTAGGAAATTGTCGATATCCAAGTCGGAGAGCTCGATCAACTAGGCTTGGCATCCCTGGTGGCTGAAGCCGCATCGCGAGAATGAATGAACACCGATTCGCAGCGCTCTCAAAACCGAAGCCTTCGTAATGGATCTCCCTGACATGTTGGCGATCCGCTTTTCAACCCCCAGGCGTATTGAACCATTGCCCTATTTGAATGAAGCGCGCGCGCGCTGAAGCGAGGGTGAGTAATAGCCCCTAAGTAGGAGCAGCCCCTAGCCGGGCTACCAACCCGCTCGACGTTGCCGCTTTCACATCTTGACCAGAGAGCCGCAACTCGGGCATCATCTGTCCCGAACAGGCCACGTCCCCCGCTGGCAACCTCGTCTTCTTGTTGGACCGAGGGTCCGAAACCAAGAGCGACCCACATCCTTGGGAATTTGACCTGAGTGCACGCCTCCGGGCTCGGACCCATAATGGGTTTGGACTTTGCCGGGCTCGCCCTAGTCTTCTACGTTCCCGCCCTTTTCAGCTGACACATAGTTGTGTACGTGTGCAGTGGTTTCGGTGGAAGTAGGGCGCAGTAGTAGGGCACGCATACCAGGTTAGGCGACCCCGGCAGTCTTGGTCCCCGCTGGTGGGGGTTAAAAGCGTGGGCGCAATTTGGCAGAGACCCCCATAGACTCGGCTTGACTGGGAACACCCGGGGGAGGCTCCACTAGTGAGGGGCCCAATCGACTACGCAGCCTTCGCCGTAGCATGGCTCTTCCACAGCTTTGGATAAGTCCCTTGTTTCATGATGACGCGTTCAGTTGAACAAGCGAGACCCTTCTTCAAAGAAGTCATCTCGTCTGTGGAAAGCATCGCGTTTCCTATCGCCACAAGCTCCCCCTTCGCCGACATCAGCGCTAAGATGTCGCCCTTCGATATCCCTACTGACACGGAGAGCACACCAGGGAGCCCCAGGCGCGCGCCATGACAGATGGCGTCCACTGCGGAATCACGCATCACAATCTTCTTTGCGGCGCCTAACGAATCTTCAATCGGCTTGACCATCGCTCTAAGGGCCGACTCCTCTCCGCCTCGCAGCTCGAAGACCGCGTCGCTCAGCTGGTGCATAGTCACGAAACCATCTGATTCCTTGAGAGGCCCCACCATCGTCCGGCGGAGCTCGACCATGGTCGCGCCGACTCCGAGCACTTCTCCGATATCGTAGACCAGCTTGCGGATGTAGGTCCCGGACTCGCAGAGGCACCTGAAGAGATGAAGGTTACCCCTGGTTTCGTCGAGGTCCAGCCCGTAGATCATCCTGCTCCTCACTTGGCGACTGACAGATGACCTCTGAGGGGGCCTCTGGAATATCTCTCCGGTGAACTCTGCGACTACCACCTCCAGCTGCTTGGCCGGGACAGAAGCGTGTATCCTCATCACTCCTCTGTACTCCTTGGGAAAGAGCAGGAGTAGGCTCAGCGCCTTGGTGCCCTGGCCGAGGCCGATCGGGAGAAGGCCCGAGACCGGAGGGTCCAGCGTGCCGCTGTGGCCTGCCCGATCGATGCCCAGCATCTTTCTCACCCATGCCACTACTTCATGGCTTGTTGGACCCCGCGGCTTGTCGAGAGCAATCAGGCCATAGTCCAGCATCACTTCCACCGGCCGAGCCCGAGGGTCCCACCCGTGCTCCGGGTCCACGGGCTCCTCGTCCACGACCACCATCTTCTGGGACTGCAATTCAGTCAGGCCTGTTCTTGACGTAGTGCAGAACAATCTCGGCGACCCTTGATTCGTCGATCGAGTCGGTGTCCACGACCAAGTCGAAGGGTTTCAAGTCCTTCCCGAACTCGATTCCGTAGATCTTCTTGTAGAGCTTGTAGTTTTCACTGTCGCGGATGGAGAGGACCTTGAGGCACTGCGTTACTGTCATTCCGTCGCGCTTGGCCATCCTCCTCGCACGACACCTGACGCTTCCTGACAGCCAGACCTTCAGCCCCTTCTCCGCGAGCCACGGGAGAGGATAGCTGGTTATCACGACACCTCCTCTCTCTGCCTTCTGCAGCAGCCTAGAGTCGACCTCTTCGTCGAACCCTGACGACTTCTTCCTTTCATTAAGAAAGCTCATTCCGTTCTTTGTGTCCCACCAGTCGCCGCCTCCAGACAGGTAGCCTTCCTCGACCGCCATCTCCTTCAGCACGTCTCCTCCCCCCACCGTTGGGACGCCAAGCGCTTCGGAGATCGCCTTCGACACGGTTGTCTTCCCCACCGCTGGCATCCCGGAGATTATGATTGCGTCCATTGTTGAGCGCTCGCTAGGGTGTAGTATGCAGCAGCTTGGACAACAGGGTGGAGCATGTAAACGAGCTAAGCATGTACCACCAGAAGAGGGCCATCGTTCCGCCCCCGCCCACAAGGTAAGGAATCGGAATCGACGAGTGTGCGACCACGACGCTGAATCCGCCCAGGAAGGACGCCATCAGGTAGTACACCAGCAGCAGCGGTACGAAGGTGATTGCCGTGACCTTCAGCCTGGCAGATGAGACCTTGGCTTGTTCCTGCCTCATCGGGAGCTCCCTCTTCTTGAGCTTCTCGAGCTTGGCCTTGTCCTTCGCGAGCGTGGCCTCCCTCTTCTCTTTGTTGAAGGCGGAGACCTCGGCCCTCATCCGTCTCTCAGCGTCTATGTTCACCACCCTTCTGGTGACCAGTTGGGTCACCAGACTCAGGCCGATAGCTGTCATCGTAATCAACAAGGTCGATTCTGGGATTGTAATCAAGGGGATTGTGAAGGTGACCGTCTTGTTGTTGGTCCCATCGGAGACCGTGACTTTGTAAGAACCAGAGGGGTCATGAGGCACCACGAAGGAACAGTCACTCAGACTTCCAACCGAGTTCGTGGTGCACCCGCTGCTCATGTTCAGCGGCGTGGTGCCGAACATCGCGCTGACGTTGCGGTCAGCGACAAGGCCGGACGCGGTGATGCTTATCGTGATGCCGGGCCCGCCAGAACCGTAACTGAGCTTGACGTTCGCCGTGGATTGACTTGAAGTGCTCTGGCTCGTGCTCGTGCTGGTGCTCTGGCTCGTGCTCGTGCTGGTGCTCTGGCTCGTGCTCGTGGAGGCACTCGTGACCGTGACCGTGACCGTGACCGTGCTCGCGGGAGTGCTGGTTGTGCTCAGAGCGAGGGCCGGCAAGGCCATCGCCATGCCGACCAGAGCAACCGTAGCGGTGAATGCGATCAGGAGAGCCCACCTACCCCCGACCCGGGAACGTCTCACTTCTCTCGCCCTCTTTGTTGCGTTCATCGCGCGGCTTCCTTGATAACGGCAGCCAGGGCCTCGGCCGTAGCGTCCGCTTTTCCCTCCGCGTTCCTGACTATCAGCATCGGAGCACCGGTCAGCGTCGATGACACGGCAAGGAACCCGCGCCCGAGCTCCATCTCCTTCTCCAGCTCCTCCTTGGTTACAGAGTCACGCGACCTGGCTGCGTCTGCCGCCCTTCGCGCCCAGACCTCCTCCGGGCTGGCTTCGACCAGAATCAGGTGCGTCGGGTTCAAGGCCCTGACGACCTCAAAGGGAAGTCCGGGCCAGAATCCTTCCTTGGTCCTGATGAACAGGTGGGTGTCGACCAAGACGATCCGGTCGGCCATCTTCGAGATCCTGGCCGCCGCGATGGCCTGGAGCTTCTTCTGCCTTCCGACGGGGAGTGTCCTCATCTCGTCCCTATCCCTGACCCACTTGCGCTTCGTCGCTTCCTCGAACATCACGGTACCGAAGGTCACCAGCTTCGCGCCCTCAAGCCTGGACTTCAACCTCTCGACGACTGTGGTCTTCCCTACACCAGGAATCCCCACGACGACGACCCTTAACTTCAAGGGCCTAGCCAGCTCCTATGAGTCCGGCGATAGCGGGAGAAATTTCTTCCACCTGCTCCTTCAAGAGCATCTGGTAGTACTGCAGGATGATGTCGCACATCAGGAGTATGCCGATGCCCGTGCCGAAGACACCGAAGAGGTCCGAGACACCCGCTATCAATCCGATTAAGACGCCGCCAATGATCGTGAGCGTCGGGATGTACCGATTCAGGACCTGTTCTATCGAGAGGCCAGTCCTCCTGAAGCCGGGGACTTGGACGTTCGCGTCCATCAGGTTCTTCGCCACCTCCTTGGGGTTCAGTCCGCCGATCTCCACCCAGAGCCTGGCAAAGACCACAGCCATCCCGACCAGGTAGGTCAGGTAGATGACCGAATGTATGGGGTCCGAGACTGTCTGAGAGACACTCTGCGGGGCGGTCATGTAGTAGACGATGCCTCCCGTAGGGTAGGACGAGTTCCCGCTCCACTGCCCGAGGTACGAGAGCCACGAATTGCTGCTGCTTCCCGCGTAGTTGTGGAGAAGTCTAGTGAAGAAAGTCACGTTGGCACCCAGCGCCGAGACCAGGATGACCGGGATGTTCGAGACGTAGAGCAGCTTGATAGGGTAGACCCCCTGGAAACCCCTGTACTTTATGGACGTGATCGGCAGCTCGACCCTGATGCCCTCGATGTAGACGATGACGAGTATCATCACAACGGTCAGCACAAAGGTCAACAGGCTGGGGTACTTGAAGTTCCGGACGACGATGCTTGGTAGAGTGTTCGTGAAGAACGCACTAATCGTGGCGGGGATGAAACCGAAGAATGCCGACGTCGTGCTTGTGACCGCGAACGTCACCGGGGAGAAGGTGTACCACAGCACTGTCTGGCAGACTCCCGCGAGGATGAAGAGGCTAACGCCGCTCCCGAGCCCCCATCCCTTCTGGATCATTTCATCGAGCATGAGGACCAGGATGCTTCCCATGAAGAGCTGCGCGAAGATCACCATTTCACCACCCGTGCCATGAAAACAGTTGTTCGTGACCGACGCCGAGCAGAAGCCACCAAGGGCTCCACCCAGGATGTAAGCCGCGGACTCGCCCACTATCACGATTATCGTGAGGAGCTTGGTCGATATCCCGAAGATGGCCCTGTCGTCTGGGTCGCTCATCTTGAGCTTGATAATGTCACTTCCGACCAACAGCTGCAGTATCAGGCCCGACGTCACGATAGGCCCGATGCCAAGCTCCATGAGCGTCCCTTGGGCCGACGCAAAGACGACTCTCAGGAAGGCCAGCTGGTCCTGTTGGCTCCCCGCCCCTCCGAACCCGTAGAGCGGGGTCGTAGCCATTACGAGGTAAGCTACGAGGGCGAGGCCCGTCCAGATGAACCGCTCGTTGAGGGTCGGTTTCTTTTCTGGCTTCGGTATCTCAGGAAGAACCGTCCCTACGCTCTTCATGAAATCGCGCATCGAAGCCAATGGAAGAGGCTTTACTCCTTGACTGCTATCTTTCCGCCCGCAGCCTCTATTTTAGCCTGAGCCCGTTTCGTGAAGAAGCCCACCTTGACTTCGTACGGCGCCCCGACCGTGCCCGAGCCGAGCAGCTTCTGGATTCCCATCGACACCAGGTCCACAGACTTTCCCTTCGCTAGTGTGTCCAGGTCGCCCACGTTCGCCCAGGTCCTCGGTTTCGCGTGACCTGGCGGTCTGAAGGGGTCCCTTCCGAAGTGGTCGGGGTCGTACTTGACCAGCCAGCTCCATTTGTGTTTGTGGAGGCCGGCGTTGCCGTGCCCGCCTCTCGAACCGGAGTGTCGGTGTTGGCCTATCTGCCCGTACCCGTGCGTCCTGCTCCCCCTGTATCTCCTGCTCTTTCTGGAGCGGGTGGGCAATCTAGACCATCCTCCTTACGAGCTCGCCGAGCTGAGGGTTGTTCCCGAGCAGCCCTTTCTCTGAGGACTGCCTGCGCATCGATCGCTTGAAACCGCCCTTCGGGGGCGCCAGCCTGAAGAAGGGCCTCAGGCCTTCGACGGCCGACAGGCGCATCTCTCCCTTGATCATCTTCGCAGCCAGCTCTTCGTGGTCCTTATAGCCCATCTTCTTCAGCGAAGCAGAATCAAGGGCCTTCGTCGCGCTGAGCATCCCACGCTTCTTCAGAAGGGTGGCCAGGAGGTCGACGTCAATCGGCGCCCACGCGACGTGGTCTTTGCATAGTTTCAGCGTACCCACCGTCGACGGGTCCCCCGGCACCACCGAGGCGGAGAACCTCCTCACGACCTTAAGCTCCTCAAGCGCTTTCCGGACCGGTCCCGACGAGTTTATCGCCCCGTGCAGGTTGAGAACTAATAGCAAACTCAAACTTGATCACTTCATACATTTAGCCCGTGCGACATCCTGAAGGCGTCGTAGGCCGCGTTGGCCAATGAGGACGTCGTGTTCGTTGAGCCGAACGTTCTGATCCAGGCGTCCTTGACGCCCGCAAGTTGCAGGAGGTTCTTGAGGGCGGGTCCCGCGACCAACCCGAGCGCTCTCGGACCCGGTATCACTTCGATCGTCACGCTCCCAGCCTTGCCCCTGATCCTGTACGGGACGGAGTGGGGCCTGCCGCACCTGCACTCCCAGCTGCCGCATCCAAGCTTCACCGGGATAATGTTGAGAAGCGCGGCGTTCGTGGCCTTTTCGATCGCCTCCCTTGTCTGCATCGCCTTACCCTTGCCTACACCGAACCAGCCTGCCCCGTTGCCGACGGCGACAACTGCGGAGAACCTGGTCAGCTCGCCCGCGTCGGTCTGCTTCTGCACAATACTGACCCCGACGACCTCGTTCCGAAGGTCGGGAAGCAGTTTCTTGACGATCTCTGACTCGCGAATTCTCTGGCCCCCCCTGAATATCTCGTCGAGCGAAGCAATCTTGCCTTCATTTACGAGCTTCCCGAGCTTGGTCCTGGGAACCCAGACTTCCTCCTCCTCCTCTCGGCGGTCGCGCCTCCCGTAGGAAGACATCACTTCTTCGCTCCCGTTATGGCAGCTTTCACGTTCTCGAACTGGGCGGGATACTCTTCGGGCTTGAAGCCCCCTTTCAGGAGCCTTGCGAAGCCCTTCTCGTAAGCCTCTTTGGATTCCAAGGAAAGTTTCGAAGCGTAATCTGCTATTGTCTTGCCTGTGAGCCTCTCTTCAGACGGGAAGGCCTCCTCTCCGACCGGCACTTCCACCCCTGCCTCTACCACACCCTTGACTAGCGCCCCCACACGACCTCCCCTGACGAAGGGAGCAAGGCCGTTGTATAGGACCGCCTCCTTGACGCCATTGGCGAGAGCCTTCTTGCCAGCCAGCATCCCGAGGAGATAGCACGCGGGAGTCGACTTCAGCGAACCGTGCCACCCCAGCTTCAGCAGCTCCCGAGAATGAGCGGAAGCGACAACCGAATCTCCGTCCACCTTTGGAACTACGAACTGCGAAGTGACGTTCTTGTTCGATATGCGGACGACCAGCAGCACCCGGTGCGAGGTAATTGCGCGCTTCCTGGACCTGTAGTCGGTGACCCCTTCTCTCCGCCTGCGCAACAGAGGAACGTGGACGGGCTTCACTTCTTGGCCTCCTTCATCAGGTCCAACAGATGCTTGACTCCGCGGACCTGGCCGCCCTTCACCTGCTTGTAGAGCGCCTTGTAGGATTCGTTGCTGATCTGCTTCCTCTCCTTTGCAACCTTGAGCCTCCACCGAAGGGCGCGAACCTTCGTCATCCACATCTCCTTCCTAGGATTCCGCGCGTGCGAGGTGCCCTTGGTCGAACCGGCTCCCCTGCCTCGCTTCAGCCTGCCCGACCTCTCCCGGAACCTGCCGCGGGAGACGCCCTTCTCAGGAGCCACCCTGATCGCACCGAATCCAATCAGGCCTCTGATGGTGCTTCTGGTGATGGCGTCCTGGATTAAATCCGAGTACTCCTCGTCGAAGATCACCCTGTCCTCGCCCACGCCGAGGACCGACGCGGCTAGCCTTCTCCTACTCCTTAGGTTCAATCATCCTCAATCCCGTCGGGTTCAGGACCCTTATGCCCAGCTCGGTCGCCCTGCTGAGAATCTGTTCCCTCTTCTTAGCACCCACCGTACGTCCGATTCTGCCCACGTCCCTTCCGGGTACGAGGCTGTCCAGGTCAGCAGGCCTGTATACGAGAACTTCGAAGTGGCCGCTGGGGTGCAGCCCCCTGGATTCGACTGGCCCCCTGTAGCCGACCCTGACGAGGGCCGGCCAGCCCTTGTCCTGGCGCCTCACCTTGTTATCGACACCCTTGGGCTTCCTCCACTCCGGGTGGATCCTCACGTATCTCCAGCTCTCCTGTCTCACGAACTTTGGCCTGTGCTTCGCTAACTCGTTCCGCTTCGCTACGAGCGCCTTCAGTCTGTTCTCTTCCGAAACCTTCGCCTTCGGCAAAGTTAGAAGCCCTCCTCCTTCTGATAGATATACACGCCGTCCAGGAAGATTCTCTGGTCCTTTCGTTTTATCTTCGTAGCGAGCTCCACGTTGGCCGCGGTCTGGCCGACGTCCTCGACCGAGACGCCCTTGACGATGACGTCGTCGCCCTCGATCGCGACCTTACATGTCCCTACAATCTTAGCGACCCTCGGCGACCTTTCTCCCACGAAATTCTCGACGTGAATCTCGTCCCCCTTCGTCTTCACCGAGATCGGGAAGTGCGCGTAGACGACCTTGAGCCTGTATGTGTAACCCTTGGAAACACCGGTAATCATATTGTTCACGAGACTCACGACCGTGTTCACTATCACGTTGTCCTTCTTCTTCAGAGAGAAGGGAGAGACGCTGACCTTGTTCCCTTCGACCGAGAGGTTCACGCTTACCTTGTCGAAGTGCTTCTTCGCTTCGCCCAGCTTGCCCTTCACCGAAAGGGTCCTGCCTACCAGGGTTGCGGTCACGCCAGGGGGGAGCTCCACGACCTGCTGCTGCACTTGCTCAGTAGACAAAGCCGATCAATCTCCCGCCGATCTTCTTCTCCTGCGCCTCCACATGAGCCATGACACCTTGGGGCGTGGAAACGATCAGAGTCCCGACGCCTACCGCCGGAAGATACCTGTGCTCCCAGTCGACCAGCTTCGAAGACTTCACCGGGAACCTCGGTGATATGACGCCGCACTTGTTGATTCTTCCTAGTAGCTGGACCCTAAGCTTCCCGCCGACACCGTCGTCGATGTGCTCGAATTCCCCTATGTACCGCTTCCTCTGGAGGACCTTCAGAACCTCGCTCGCCAGACTCGAAGCAGGGATGACGATGCACTCCTTCTTGTTCCTCAGCTCGGCGTTTTGCAGGCTTGCGAAGAGGTTTGAGAGGACGTTGGTGGCTGCCATTCAAATCACTTAGTCGTACTTCCTGAAGCCCAGCTTCTCGGCAACTTCGCGGAAGCACTGTCTGCAGAGCACTAGGCCGTAGGACCTGATCACTGCCCCGTACTGCCCGCACCTTCTGCAGTAGTGAGTAGACTTCCCGTACTTCCGCTGTTTAGTGTGCCTTTCTTTCAAACTATCGCCACTCCGAACTTTTCCTTGAAGTACTGCATCGATTCTTCCTTTGACACAAGGTGGGCCTTGCCGATCCGGGCGGTTCGCCTGGACCTCCTGGCGACGCTGTAGCCTGGCCTCTCAAGCAAGACAGACACGTTCATTCCGAGGATGCCGATAGCCGGGTCGTACTTGATCCCAGGGATTTCGATGTGTTCCTTGATCCCGAAGGAGACAGACCCCCTTGGGTCGAATGAGGACGCTGCCAGCTTCTTCTCTCTGGCCGCGAGGAGCTTCTCGATCAGGCCTGTGACACCCTCTCCCCTAACCGTGACTGAGACGCCTATCGGTTCTCCCTTGTGGATGCCGAAATCCCTGATTGACTTCTTGGCGCGCCTCTGGCTCGGCTTCTGGCCCGTCACTTGTTCGAGGACCTGCTTGCCCCTCTCGATGGCCTCACCGGACTTTCCGAGGCCTATGTTGACCACGACCTTCCCGACCTTGATGACCCTCATCGGGTTCTCGTGGACGGCGGTCTGGCTCATCGGACAGCAGCTCCTATCGTTATCACCGGTCTGTCCGTCCCCACCGGGAAGACCAGGCGAGACGGGATTTCCGCGTCTCCTCCTGGCAACGATATCCTGACCATCCGTTCTCTTGAGATTGTCCCCTCCTTGACCTCTGTTATCTTTCCCGTCTGACCCGCTCTGACTCCGGAGAGGATCAGCCCGACCGACCCCTTCGCTAGCTTGACCTGATCTAGGATCTTCTGAGACGGAACCTCGAGGAGCACGGCGTCTCCCGGGCTGAGGGTCAGCGAATCGGAGAGGATTGACCTGCCATCGTGTAGCCCGTACTGGGTGTGTCCGCCCCTGACCTTCGTCCTTGCGCTCACTCTGCAGAGCTTCTTGTTGGTCTCATCAGCTCCCAGTTTCGCAAGCACGAGCCCCTTTGGTGAAGGAACCAGCCTGAAGTTGAGTCCTTCAATCGGGACACTGACGACGTTGAAGAGCCCGACCGGGAAGCTGGGCGTGTGCCTCTCTGTTCCGTCGATCAAGACCTTGCCGGACTTCACGATGAACTTGACCTCCTTCGAGCGGGTCGCCATTGCGGCGAGGTCTCTGATGACAACTCCGAGAGGATAGGATGCGGCGATTGGGTAAGGACCCGGAGTCGGCTTGTAGACGAACCTGTCGCCCTTCCGCGAGATGTCCCAGCTGCGAGGGGCCGCGATGCTTTTCAGCTTGTTCCGTCCTCCCTTCTTCCCCAACTACGCCTCTTCCTCCAACTTGTTCTTCCTCGTCTTGTCGTCGAGCAGAACAGCCGTCACCACGACGTTGGACGAATGAATGGGCACGTGGGAGGTTCCGCCCTTCTGCTTCTCCCTGGTGACTCCTTCCACGTTGAGCATCCCTTCCCGAGGCAAGACCTTCGTGACTTTGCCTTCGATGCCTTTGAACTCTCCTCTGACAATCTTGACAGAGTCGCCCTCGCGAGGTCTAACGGCCCTCCTCTTGTATTTCTCCTGCAGTTCCGCTGAGAGCGATGAACCGAACTTCAATCCATCCACCTCAGATTATAATGGAAGCCAGGTTGGCTATCCTCGGCCACTTTTCTGCAGCCTCGCTCGCGACCGGCCCCTTGATGTCAGTCCCCTTCAGATCTCCCTCAGGTGTCACTATCACTGCTGCGTTGTCTTCGAACATTACCCTCTGACCGCTCAACCTCCTGACCGGGTACTTTTGCCGGATGATGACTGCACCGAAGACCTGCTTCCTGAGCTCCAGAGGACCCTTCTTAACAACGCAGACGATGCTGTCTCCCACAGAAGCCGCAGGATACCTAGCGAGCCTAGTCTTGGCCTTCGTCACCATCACGACCCTGAGGGTCTTCGCCCCCGTGTTGTCTGCGCAGGTGATGACCGCGTTCAGAGGTATCGCCCTAGTTATGTAGTTCTTGAACTCCTCCACTCCTTTGGCAGAGACTGCACGGGATTTCGTCGACATCAGGAGCTCCTCCTAGATTCGACGACCACGAAAGAGATTGTCTTTGACAGAGGCCTGCATTCGCCAATCGTGACGACGTCGCCGTCCTTTACCTCCAGGCACTGCGGTACGCGCGCTGAGATTCTGCTCTTCCGCCGTTCGCTTCTGTTGAACTTGCTGATCTTGTGGAGGTACTCCATCTGGACTACGACGAAGCCCTTGCCAGCAGTGGAGACTGCCCTGCCAGAGAGGAGCCTGCCCCTCACTTTGAGACTACCGTGGAAAGGGCACCTTTCGTCCTGACATCGCTTCTTGGGAATTGCCACTTCGAGGCCGGCAGCGCTCATCTCGAACGACCCCCCCACCTGTCCTCGAGCCTACCTGTGATGTCGGTCCCGGCGATGACCATGCCTGAGCCTGACACTCGGAAGACGCTTCCAGCTTTCTCGACTCTCAAGACCATCCCGTTAGAATCGAGAACAAGCGTTTTCGCAGTGTCCAGCAGCACGATGCCGGTCCTCCCCGCCTTCGAAGGGTCCGTGGAACTCAGAATCGTCAGCCTCTCACCGATGACGCTCATTCTGCTATTCCCTTTTCGTGCATTACAGTGAGAATCGTCGCAATGCTCCTCCTTAGCCTCCGGATGTTACCTACATCCTTCTTGACGATCCCCCTTTCGGCTTCGCCTTTCAGCTTGGAGAACTCCGACCTGAGGTCGAAGAGCGTCTCCCTCAGCTTCTCAGCGTCTTGCTTCCTGAGTTCCTTCGCCTTGAGTTGAGCCATTTTCTCTGTTCTCCTCTTCCTTCACGTCCTCCTTGAACTGGAAGTCCGGTGGGAGGGCGTCCTTCAGCGCAATCTTCACTTTGATACCATACAGCCCGAGCTTCAAGAGCACGTCCGTGGTCGCTTCGGTGACCGACCTCGCCGCGGTCTCACCGCTCTTTGGGACGATCCCGGCCCTGTACTTCTCACCGTGAGACCTGTCGCTGCGGAGCTTTCCAGCCACGGAGATTTCCACTCCGGCTGCGCCAGCGTTCATTATGTTGTTGACCGACCACATCGCAGCCCTCCTGAATGCAGTGCCTCTGGAAGCAATCTGAGCGATTCTCGCCGCCATTATCCTCGCATTGAGCTCCGGGTTTTCGACCTCCGTTACCGCGATCTGGGGGTTGGCGAGCTTGAACTTGGCCGCGACCTTGTCCGTCAGGTCTTTGATCCCAGTCCCGCGCCTGCCGATTGCAAGGCCCGGCCTCGCCACATACACCTTCAAAGTGATTCCGACTGGGGACTTCTGGATCTCCAAGCCCCCATACCCCGCGTCCTTCAACTCCTTTTCGAAGAACTCGTCCAACTCGGCGAACGACTTGCTGGTCGTCAGAATAGACCTGACCGATGTTTGTTGCTGAACAGACATGCCTTAGACTTCCTTGCCTACGAGCTCGATGTGAACAAGCTGGTGGAAGTTCGGCGAACTCCGTCCCATCGCCCTCGGGACGTAGTCCTTGATCGTCCTGCCTGCATATCCGGCAGCGTGTATTATCTCGATTTTATCAGGGTCTAACCCCTTGAATTCTGCGATGCCCTGGAGGTTCTGCAGGACCTGGAGGTAGGCTCGGGCGGCTTTGACTGGATAGGAGCCGGTGGGGAAACCCTGGAGTTCGCTACGGTGGCCAACCTTGAGCTTGTGGCGCCTGAAGGCGATTGGCATCTTCATCTGTTCGACCCGTTCAAGAAGGTCGATCGCCTTAGCAACCGTCATACCCTTTATCGCGATTGCAATCTCGCGGGCCGCCTTTGGGGAGACGTTGACCTCTCTACCGCTAGCCCTGACATGAACCGCTGGGTCGAAACCCTCGAAACTGTAGCCGTAGTGAGGCACTTTACCCCTCTCGTAGTTCTCCAGCGATTGGCGGTGCGGTTATAAACGTGTCCATGTTGAAAGGAGCCGAAAACCCAATCAGAGTCACGCGGAGGGGGTCTGACGCTGGGAGTAACCGCGTTTACCGTTATGATTGTGGTCGGGGGAAATTGCTGACGAATGGCGGAGGCTCGTTACACTGCGAGGTTCACGTGAGTCTCCGCCGGTTCGTCTGGCATCGGATGAACGCGCACATTTCCGGGTTCGGTTGAATAGGATGTGATTGGGTGGCTCGAGAGTCCACGGGATTACTGCGAAGATGAGGTCAGCCGACCGTCACAAGGGTGTAGGAGCCCAGCGCAAGGAAGAAGGCCATCAGCATCACAACGACTAGGTTCAAGAGCCAGGCTTTCTCTTTAGGATGGAACCATTCGAGCGCGATCACGCGAACGCCGTTCAAGCCGTGAATGACCGCAGCAAAGAGAAGCAGGCCGAAGACGAAATCGAAGCTGACCAGGTTCCCCGTGGCGTAGCCGAAAGCGAGCGTATCTTCGAAGGACTTACCGGCAAGAGGACCCTGAAGGAGGAAGTGGAAGGTCAGCACGAAGATGAGGACCATGGCGCTGATGTACGTCAAGATCATGCTCCAGGACTCTTTCATTAGACTACCCCCAGACCTGCCAGAAGGTATAGGCCTGCCCAGACCCAGAGCACAAGCACGACGCCCGTGATTGTCCAGACGACCATCCTTTGGTTCCTTCCCAGAGATGTAGGGGAGTAGGGGTAGACAGGGAGGATTGGGCTGCCCATGAGCTTCCCGAACATCTCGTTGAGTATGAGCCTTATCCCGTTCGCTCCATGATAGAGTGCCGATCCTGCCACGATCCAGAGGCCTACCAATTCGAGAGGACCCAGAGAATGGAGCGCGTTCATGGTGTTAGTCCATGCGGTCGAGCCCATGCTCAATTCGAATGTCTCGAAGATGTGGGCCATCAAGTAACCAATCAGCACGACCCCCGTGACCCTGTGTAGTGCGTAGCTCCACCTTTCCACGTTGTACCCAAACGGATTCAGGCTGGAGATCAACCCGGACTTGTACCTTGGGTCCTTCTTCATTTCCGGCTAACGCTCCCTTTCCCGAAGTCAAATGGGGGAGGCTTTACACCCTGCTTGACCACCCCGGAACTCAAGAGAGGAACCGGCTGTGCCCCGACCCTGGCCTTCCTTCTGAGGAGACGCTTCTTCAAGATCTCCTTCCTTGCCATCTGTATTGCCTTTGCTGGGTCGACATCCTTCGGGCAGACGAAACTGCAAGCACCGGCCACGTGGCATCTCCAGACGCCGTGAGACGTGTCCAACAGATCTATTCTCTGATCCCAGCCCTCGTCTCTTGGGTCCGCCATGTACCTGTACGATTGTGCGATGGCCTGGGGCCCAATGTATGCCGGGTCTAGCGCGACGGTGGGGCAGGCTGAGTAGCAGAGACCGCACATGATGCAGTAATCGAACTGCAGGAACCTGCGGACTTCTTCCGAGAGAACCCTGTATTCCCTGTCCGAATGGTCCCGCTCGTCAGTGTTTCTTCGCATGATGTAGGGTTTCACCGACTTGTGCATAGCCATGAATGGAGCGATATCGACGACCAAGTCTCTCATCACGCCCATGCTGTGCAGCGGCTCGACCCTGATGACATCGGTCTTCAGGATCGAAATCTGAGTCTGACAGGCGAGCCTAGGGACCCCCTCGATGGTCATTCCACAGGAACCGCAGATTCCCATCCTGCAGCTGTGCCTGTACCCGAGGCTGCTGTCCAGCTTCTCTCTGATTTCAATCAGGGCATCGAGAACGGTCATTCCTTTGCGGTACCTGAGGTCATACCTTATCCGTCTGCCGCCGGACCTTACGACTTCAAGTGTCACCTTGTCCATGCTCTCACCTCAATACTTCCTCTCCACCGGCTTCCACATGGTGATGCAGACAGGTGCGAAGCTGAACGACGGGCCATCCTCCGTTCGTCGGGCGAGCGTGTGCTTCAGCCAGTTGGTGTCATCCCTCTGGGGATAGTCGAGACGGGCGTGTCCGCCCCGTGACTCTCTTCTGTTGAGCGCCCCCTGCGCCACGACCTCGGCCAGTTCAAGCATCACCCCAACCTCGAGCGTGTCCAGAAGGTTGTAATTGAACACCTTACTACCATCAGTCACTCTCACCCCCCGATATTTCTCCTTCAGTTCCTTGACCTCTCGCACAGCGTCGGTTAGCCCCTCCTCGTCCCTGAACACGTAGACTGACTTATCCATAATTTCTTTCAACTTCGCCTTCAAGACGTAGACATCCTCACTAGAGGTTTCGTTTCTGAAAAGGCCCCTGAAGACTCTGTCTTCTTCGCTGGCGACTAAAGAGCTGTCGTTTCCTAGAGGGTGCGCATTATCCGAGGCGAGGTACCTCACTATGTCTTCACCTACTATTCTCCCGTACACCAAGCACTCCGCAGTGGAATTCGCGCCCAGCCTGTTGGCACCATGAATGCTTACACACGCCGCTTCGCCGGCCGCCCACAAACCCCTCACGGCCTGCGACCGCTCGTCGAGGACCCTTCCGTTGCCGTCGACTCGGATTCCGCCCATGGTGTAGTGAGCCGTGGGCTTTATCGGAATCGGCTCCTCCACTGGGTCGACTCCCGTAAACTTCATGGACAACTCCTTGATGAATGGGAGCTTGGCGTCTATCTTCTCCCTTCCGAGATGCCTCAGGTCGAGGTGTACGAAGGAGAGACCCGAGTCCTCGTCCTTGAACCCCCTACCTTCGCCTATCTCTTTCATGATTGACCTGGAGACGACGTCCCTCGGAGCTAGCTCCATCTTCGAGGGGGCGTAGCGCTCCATGAACCTCTCGCCTTTGGAATTTACAAGATACCCACCCTCTCCCCTTGCTCCCTCGGTGATTAGGATGCCACGGGGGATCAACCCGGTCGGATGGAACTGCATAAACTCCATGTCTTCAATGGGAAGGCCCGCACGGTAGGCCAGGCCGATTCCGTCCCCGGTGACACTTGTCGAGGTCGCTGTGAACTTCCAGAGTTGCCCTGCCCCTCCAGTGGCTATGACCGCAGCCTTTGCCCTGAAGAAGACGAACCTCCCCGTCTTCAGCTCGATCGCGGTGCACCCCTTGAAGGTCCCGTCTTCGACGACGATGGAGGTCACGAAGGTCTCGTCGTACCTAGACCAATTATCGTACTCCTGGAGTTTGTCATAGAGGGTCCTCATCTCAAAGAAACCTACCTTGTCCTGAGCGAAGGTCGCTCTGTCGTAGCTATGGCCCCCGAATGGTCTCTGGGCTATCCGCCCGTCCTCCCTCCTCGACCAGGGCATCCCCCACCTTTCCAGTTGCCTCATTTCTTCCGGACAGAGTGAGACGAACTTCCACACCGAATCTTGGTCGGCCAAGAAGTCACTCCCCTTGATGGTGTCCCAGGCATGTAGCTCCAGGCTGTCACCTTCTTCGGGATAGAGGACGGCGGCCGTCCCCCCTTCGGCTCCGACAGAGTGACTGCGCATCAAGGCGAGCTTGGAAATGACGGCTAGACTCGGACCCGAGCCACTGGACAGCGACAGCACTTGGGCCGCAGCCCTCAAGCCGGCGAGACCGCTCCCCACAATGATGACGTCGTGGTCTATGGCCTCGACCATGGCCAAGGGTCCAGTGGAGGAGGATTTACGGCATGCTCCTGACCTGTTAGGAATCCTTCATTCTGAGCGTGGTTGCTCAAGCGCCACGCATAGCCGACGGGACCACCGAGGAGGAAGGGCGAAGGCGCAGGCCTCGGGATGAAGAAGGCCTAGTCTCTCTAGTCCTCGAGCTTCGTGCCCAGATACCCATAGACGCCCGTCTTCAGGACCTTCATCCCCAAGAGCGCGCACTTTATCCTAGAGGGACCGAGGTCGGGGTTTCCAAGCAACCTCAGTATGTCCTCTTTCGCGAGCTGCTTAACCCAAGTGAGGTCCTTACCCTTCGCCAGCTCGGTCAGCATAGACGCCGAAGCCTGGCTGATCGCACAACCCTTGCCAAAGAACTTGATCTGTTCAATCTTATTCCCGTTCCCTACCTTGATCTGTATGTCTATTTCGTCTCCACACAGTGGGTTTGTGTCATGGGAGCTGATGTCGAACTGGTCCAGCTTGCCGAAGTTCCTCGGGTTCCTGTAGTAGTCGAGGATCAGTTCCTTGTATATGTCACTAGCACTCATATCTTGAAGATGCTCCTTGCCTTCTCAAGACCGGCGCAGAGGGCGTCGATGTCGTCGTAAGAGTTGTAGACGTAGAAGCTTGCCCTGCAGGTGGCCGCCACGTCAAGCCAGCCCATCAGGGGCTGGGCGCATTGGTGGCCCGAGCGAATCGCCACGCCTTCTTCGTCGAGGATCGTCGCGAGGTCGTGTGGATGGATGTCGGCCAGGTTGAAGGAGACCACTCCCCCCTTGAGGGCCATATCCTGCGGCCCGTAGTGCTGGAACCCCTTGACCTTCGAGAGCGTTTCCATGGCATACTTCAGGAGCCCCAGCTCGTGATTCCTCACGCGCGCCATCCCTAGAGTCGTCAGGTAGTCCACCGCAGCCCCCAGTCCTATCGTGTCCGCGATGTTGACAGTGCCTGCCTCGAACTTGTGTGGGACGTCGTTCCAAGTCGAGTGGTCTAGGAAGACTTCGCGGATCATCTCCCCTCCTCCCTGAAAGGGCTCCATCTCTGAAAGAAGCTCCTTCCGACCTGCCAACGCGCCTATCCCGGTCGGCCCCAGCATCTTGTGCCCTGAGAACGCGTAGAAGTCGCAGCCGATCGTGGAGACGTCGACCGGCATGTGAGGCACGGCCTGGGCCCCATCGACGAAGGTGGTCGCTCCGGCCTTCTTCGCCTTTGAGCAGATTCTTGTCACGTCGTTGATGGTGCCGAGGACGTTGGAGCAATGGGTGACTGCGACGAGGCGCGGTGATTCCTTCAGAACCTCCTCGAATTGTGCCATGTCGAGGGTCCCGTCGGGCAGCATGCCTACGAACTTGAGTTTGGCGCCTTTTTGCTTCGCCAAGAGCTGCCATGGGACGATGTTGCTGTGGTGCTCCATTATCGTCGTCACAATCGTGTCTCCGGATTTCACGGACTTCTCGCCCCAAGCGAACCTCACGAGGTTGGACGCCTCTGTCGTTCCCCTGACGAAGACGAGCTCCCTGGGAGCGGCCCCCACGAACCGAGCCACCCTCTTCCTCGAGGACTCGTACGCTTCTGTAGCCTCCTCTCCCAAGGTATAGACCGTACGGTGGACGTTGGAGTTGTAGCGCGAATAGTAGTCTACGAGAGTGTCGATTACCTGCTTAGGCTTCTGGCTCGTTGCCGCGTTGTCGAGGTAGACCAGCCTCTGGCCGTGGACCTTTCTTTGGAGAATTGGGAAGTCTTGCCTGATTCTTTCGACATCGAGAGTTTCAGCTTTAAGCAAGAACTTTGAGACTTCCTATCAGACTTCTACGAAAATCGTCTCGCCCTCTATTTTAAGATTGAAACTTCGCAGAGGTGCAGTCGCAGGCGGGTTGAGGACCTGGCCTGTCCTGAGGTCGAATTGGGAAAGGTGAAGAGGGCAGACGACTCTTTCTTCGATGATGAAGCCAAGTCCCAGGTCCGCGTCTTCGTGGGTGCAGGTGCCGCTCAGCGCGGAGACTTTACCTCCTATCCTTGCAAGCAGAAGGTGGACACCTTTCACGTCGAATGCCAACATCGTCCCTTCCGCCAACTCCGATGCCTTGATCGCAGGGACGAACTCTCCCATGGTTCTCATCTGTATTTGTAGTGCCGCTCGAAGATGTCTTCGGACTGCTTGGCTTCCGGGGTGGTCTCCCCAGTCTCCGCGAGGAGGGTCTCCCTGTCGACCAGCCTGCTCCTCTTTCCATGCCACTTGCCCTCAATCATGAACCTCGCGCCCTCCCTCGTCTGTTCGATGGGGATTCGAGAGAGGACAGGTTCGAAGAAGCCGAGGACAACCATCTTCCTAGCCTCGTCCAGGGGGAGACCTCTTGCCATGAGGTAGAAGAGCTGTTCCTCGTCGACCTGCGCAACTGAAGCAGAATGGGTCGCCTTCACCTCGTTGTTGTCGATCTCGAGCCCAGGGATTGCGTCAGACTTCGCACCCCGCTCGAGGATCATCGCGTGGTGCGCAAGGTACGAGCGGGAGTTCTTCGCCTCTCTAACGATCTTGATCATTCCCTTGAAAATCGATTGCGACTCGCCCTTCAGGACGCCCCGTGCCTGAATCGAACCGGTAGAATCCCGAGCGTTGTGAATCAGGTTCGATTCGAAGTCGTACCTCTGCTTTGAGTCGGTGAAGAAGATCTCGAACCCTTCGGCCACGGAACCCCTGCCGTTCAGGAGGAAGTTCATCCTGGAGCGTGACACCTGGGCGCCGAGGGAGAGGACGCTGACAGTCGCCCTAGAGTCGCTCAGGGTCTCGATCGCTCGGTTGGAAACATGGACAGCCTGTTCGTCGAGCAACTGGATGGACGAGAAGTCGACGTGAGAGCCGGGCCCGGCGTGAATCTCCAAGTTCGAGGCCACCAGTGAAGGGCCGGGTGAGCCCCTCGAATAGAGCTCCTCCAAAAGGACGAGCCTGGAAGCCTCGTCGGCGTAGACGAAGGTCTGGTCGATCACGCTCGACTTGGGCGAGTCGAGCAATAACATCTTGCGCAGGGGCTTGTCGAGGGTCACGCCCTGTGGAACGTAGACAAGAGTCCCGCTGTTGAAGAAGGCGTTTACGAAAGCCGCGAACTTGTCCCCGCCTGACTTCATGAGTCGCGCCTCGAAGAGGCGCCTGACCATCTCTCCGTCGCTCTCGATCGCGTCGTGCAGAGGCAGCAGCTTCACGCCTTTCGAGGCGGTCTCCTGGTCGAGCTCGGCGTGGATCTGGGTCTCGTTTCCCTGGAGGAGGATGTTGGTCTCCTTGCCTGTCAGGAAGCCCGAGAACAAGCTGCGGAAGTCGACTGTGGTCTTGCCGGGGGCTATCCCGAACCTGGAGAGGTCAAAACTGGAGATGCCGGCGTACTTCGTATAGAGTGGATTCTTCTCTGGCGGCAGAGAAGAGAATTCAGCCAGTGCTTTCAGCCTGGAGTCCCTGAGCCACTCCGGTTCGTTCAGCGACTCGGAGAGAGCCCGGGCAAGGTCCTCGTCGAACGAACCTGCTTTAGTTAAGGACAATCCCCATCGCTCTCTGAACGCGGGCCTCAACCAACAGCGTTCGTCATTTCGAGCGACATCAAGCGGTTGAACTCTACGGCGTACGCCATGGGCAATTCTTTGGCGAAGGGCTCCAGGAATCCATTGACGACCATGCTCAGAGCGTCTCCCTCGGAGATCCCCCTCGCCATGAGGTAGAAGAGCTGCTCCTCGCCGACCTTGCCGACGCTTGCCTCGTGGGTCACGGTGGCATCGTCTTCCTGTATCTCCATGTAGGGGTAGGTCGCGGTCGTGCTCCTCTCGTCTATGAGGAGTGCGTCGCAGTTGTGCGACACCGCGTTTGAAATCAGATAGGTATGGTCGGACGTTTCGAGGTTGTAGACTGGGCCCCGGTAACGGGTTGTCTCCAGCCTTCTTATTGGCACATAGACGAATCGGTCGTCTATTCGTGCCTGTATCCTCGGACTCTGGTTGGACCTGACGTCATACTTTTGGTGAACATTCACCTTTCTCCCTTGGATGAGATCCGGACGACTTGCGTTTGTGATTCGGAAGAACTGTCCCCTTCGAGCTCCCAGTAGCTGGAGCTGCGTGGCAAGTAGCCTTGAAGTCGTGACCACATGAACCACGTTCCTCTTGCCGGCAGAGTTTGTTGTGGTCGTACCATCTCCTGAGGTGTATCCCTCCATGAAGGAGTCGACTATCGCTTGGTTCCGATGCAGCATGATGAAGTCCGGAATGTGTTTGTTCGGTGCGCCCTTTCCGCACCATGCACAAAAGGCCCTGGATAGAACCTCAGCGAACACCACAACCTCCATGCCTTCCTCCTCCTTGCGTCGGTAGGATCGAACCTTGTATCCCAAGCGTTGGAACGTCGAGGCTATTCTGTCCCTCAGGTCAGTCTCTGTTGAGTTGAGTTCGAATTTCATCTTGTCCTGACTTGAATAGCCCTCTGCAACGTAAATGCCAAGGAGCCAAGCCGTGTCGATATCTAGCAGGAAGATACTCCGATGCTTTTTGCCTATCATCGTGTTCAGTCCTCTAGCGCCCTTGGCAAAAGGCGTCAGGTCCAGCGACGTGATTTCTACTGTTCCCTTGATGCGAGGTACCGCAAGATAGTCTCCGTCAACCCGTGAGCGCTTGGCAGCCAGATCTAAGGCAGGCTTCCAGACCGGTCTGCCAAGTTCTATTCTTGACGTATGCGCATGTCTGCCGTTGCGCATGACACATGGATATGTGACTCGTGAGTGCGCTACAAGCATTGGGTGTTCGGGCGTAACTTCGATGGGTAACAGACCTACAGCACGAATCTTCACCAGGTCGCTGTCAAATTCATTGACGTAGGTTCTCGTGACAGTGTTTTCGCCGTGACTTCCCACTGCGTGGTCGCCTGCAATGTACTCGGCAATTGGTTTGTTGTCTCCGAGAATCATGGTGTCAGGTTTCACGCATCTCACACTGGACTTCACGTTCTTTGCGCCCTTCGCGATGTGCAGGAGTCCCCTGTAAGCAGTATGCCCCCCGTCCTTCGAGACTGACCTTGAAAGTATCTTGGATGTGGTGTCCCTCGCGAGATGAATCGCCTTTCCTCCAGTGTCCTGGATCTGGCCTGCTCCTGCATAAGCCACGGAGATGATGTCGGCCTTTGCTCTAGGCCCAAGAAGATAGATTGACGGATACTTCCTGGTCAGGCGGGAGCCACCGTTGAAATCGACCCAGGAGACCGTCGAGTCTTCGTAGGCGTGCGCTCTCTTTGTCACGAGGTTGAGGACGTCCCTCGACCAGTTCTGCAGGGTTGTGTACTTCACAAGGGAGCCCTTCTGCGCGACTATCTCGACGATAGCAGAGTGAAGCGACTGTGATGAATAGACAGGAGCTGAGCAATTGTGTACAGCAAACCCCTTGACTA